>ERZ890953.555-NODE-555-length-21188-cov-5.157905_pt1 | contig 21188 bp, 22 predicted proteins | sample MGYA00521264_ERZ890953 | MGnify/ENA primary metagenome ERZ890953 (study PRJEB32303, sample SAMEA104408629) | aquatic metagenome | biome: Brackish water; feature: Chemocline; material: water | place: Baltic Sea | collected 2014-10-26T21:54:00 | depth 200 m ...
CGGACCATCCACCACCAACTATCACAACTCTCGGACCTTTTTTAGCAGGAATTGCAGCCGGAGAAGAATATGGGCCTCTTATAACAGGCACTTCCAGATTTTCAGATTGAGCTAAACTTTGACCGCCAATTGTTGCAGTTGCCAAAGCTGCCGAAGACTGTAGAAAAGTGCGTCTATTTATTTTTTTAGTCATCGGTATATCCTTTAATAAAAATCGGTATTACGCCAGTTCATAGAAGGAGCTCGCTCCTCTTCAGGAACAGGCAGGTATGAAATATAATTGACTATCAGCCCCAACTGTTCATCAGAGAGCTGTTGAGCAATAGCCTGCATTACAGGGTTTACGGTTCTAAGTCCTGATTTAATCAGTTTTATCTGTCTTTTAACATAAGGATAATGTTGACCGTAAAGTTTAGGCGTGGATGTTTCATTATTACCCTCTCCCTGAGTACCATGACAACTTGCACAATGCTTCTTATAAAGTAACTCACCTGTTTTATATTCATCGCTAAAATCATTCCAGGGTCCTTTTTTATGCTGCGGATGCATCGGTAAAGTAGATATATAAACCACTACATCTGCTAGCGACTGATAACCCCCGATTGTTCGTTCCTGCACAAAAGGATACATCGTCGGGTTTTCTCTACGACCACTACGAATATCAAGCAACTGCTGAATCAAAACATTTTGATGTTGACCGGCTATCTGGGGATAAGCACCGTCATTATTTCCCCAGCCTTCAGGTAAATGGCAGGATGCACAAATTTCATAGATACGCTGACCATTTTTCAAATCGGGTTCAAATGAAAGTTTGATAATAACTGGATCAGCAAAAGCTGAACTCAAAAATGAAGACAGGAGTATTATTAACACTGCCAACCGGTGAACCTTAGAAACCATATTTTTAACCTGTTTATAGAATTTATAGTTATTTTTTAGCTTAGAGTACATAGTACTTTAGAGTAAAGACCTGAATCAATTCTATAAATATTTAAGAAACTTTAAGGGAGACAAAAAAAAGCCCCGTAAACGGGGCTTTTATTGTTATACCTGATGAACAAAGTTGCTCATCAGAGGTACCAGGGAGCGAATGTCCGCAATGATTCTACATCATGCCGCCCATTCCACCCATGCCACCCATTCCACCCATATCAGGGGCAGAATGATCATCTTTAGCAGGCTGATCAGCAATCATACATTCAGTAGTAATCAGCAGACCGGCAACTGAAGCGGCATTTTGTAATGCTGAACGAGTCACTTTGGTAGGATCAAGAATACCCATTTCAATCATATCGCCATATTCACCATTGGCTGCGTTATAACCGAAGTTGCCTGTTCCATTCGCGACTTCGTTCGTTACAACAGAGGCTTCATCACCCGCGTTAGCAACGATTTGACGTAAAGGCTCTTCCAGTGCACGACGTGCAATATCAATACCGACATCCTGATCGTGGTTATCACCTTTAAGATCAGCAATTGCAGCACGGGCACGAATCAGAGCAACACCGCCGCCAGGTACAACACCTTCTTCAACTGCTGCACGAGTTGCATGCAGAGCATCTTCAACACGAGCTTTCTTTTCTTTCATCTCGATCTCAGTGGCCGCACCAACTTTGATAACTGCAACACCGCCGGCTAATTTAGCTACGCGTTCCTGCATTTTTTCCTTGTCATAGTCAGAAGAAGTTTCTTCAATTTGCGCCTTAATTTGAGCAATACGACCCTGAATTTCTTCGCTGCTTCCGGCACCATCAACGATGGTAGTGTTTTCTTTAGAGATAGAAATTTTCTTGGCAGAACCTAAATCTTCCAGAGTAGCTTTTTCCAGACTTAAACCCACTTCTTCAGAAATAACCTGACCACCTGTTAACAGAGCAATATCCTGCAACATGGCTTTACGACGATCGCCGAAGCCAGGTGCTTTAACGGCACAAACCTTAACGATTCCACGCATGCTGTTAACAACCAGAGTAGCCAGAGCTTCGCCTTCGATATCTTCAGCAATAATCAATAATGGCTTACTCGCTTTTGCGACGCCTTCAAGGATCGGTAACAGATCACGGATGTTAGATATTTTCTTGTCATACAGAAGAATCAACGGTTCTTCCAGTTCAGCAGTCATAGTCTGCTGATCATTTACAAAGTAAGGAGACAAATAACCACGGTCAAACTGCATACCTTCTACAACGTCCAGTTCATTTTCAAAAGATGAACCTTCTTCAACAGTGATAACGCCTTCCTTACCTACTTTTTCCATGGCTTCAGCGATTATACCGCCAACGCTGGCATCGGAATTAGCCGAGATAGTGCCAACCTGGGCAATTGCTTTATTATCGGCACAGGGAGTTGACAGTGTATGTAAATAGTCTACAGATGCAGCGACTGCCTTATCCAGACCGCGCTTAAGATCCATTGGATTCATACCAGCTGCAACGGCTTTCATTCCTTCACGAACGATAGCCTGGGCCAGCACGGTTGCTGTAGTGGTACCGTCACCGGCAATATCAGAAGTCTGTGATGAAACTTCCTTAACCATCTGCGCACCCATATTTTCGAACTTGTCTTCAAGTTCAATTTCTTTCGCAACAGAAACACCATCTTTAGTGACCGTTGGTGCACCAAAACTTTTTTCCAGAACCACATTACGTCCTTTAGGACCTAATGTAACTTTAACTGCATTAGCCAGAATGTTAACGCCTTTGACCATGCGACTACGCGCATCATCACCAAATCTTACTTCTTTTGCACTCATTAGAATTACCTTTAAATTAGTCTTTATTCAACAACAGCCATGATGTCATCTTCGCGCATGATCAACAGATCTTCTCCGTCAACCTTCACTTCAGTACCGGAGTACTTGCCGAACATCACCTTATCACCGACTTTAAGATCTAAAGCTCGAACTTCACCTGCTTCTGTGATTTTGCCATTACCTACAGCCAGAATTTCTCCAGTACTGGGTTTTTCTGTGGCTGAATCAGGAATTACGATTCCACCGGCTGAAGTACGTTCTTCTTCCATACGTCTGACGACCACACGGTCATGCAAGGGACGAATATTCATTTATTAGACTCTCCAAATGATTAATTGATTATTACCAGTCATTACCGGTTTTAATAAATCCGGCTCCTACTGCTTAGCACTCTAAGGCTTAGAGTGCTAATTCTAGTCCGCAAAGCGGAAGTGTCAACTTATATAAGGGAAGTTTTCGAAGTTTCAAGAAGAATTTAAAAAGAAATATAAATTACACAATAACAGGGTTTTACAGTGCCAGTGATACGAGATTATATTTTTAGACCAATTTGAAATATTTATGCTGAATTAATACAAACAAGCTGTTTATTCGTTGTCTTTATGATATTTAACGCCCTCAATGACATTATCATGTGTAGAGTTATCTGGCGATTGAGATTGATTTGGGCTATACATCGAGAAACTACCGGAAGCCATTAATCTGGCTGACAGCTTACTAATAATAAATGATCGCGTTAGAGGAAACAAAAGTAAAAAACCGACGGTATCTGTAAAAAAACCGGGGGTCAGCAGAAATGCACCCGCAATCACCAAAGCAAAACCTTCCAGCAATTCCTGAGCGGGCATTTGACCACTATTTAATTTAGCCTGTGCTCTGGTAAGAGTGGATAAGCCCTGACTTTTTAGTAACTGCACGCCAATTATAGCCGTTAAAACGACGAAAAAAATTGTCCATAAAGCCCCTATCACCTGCCCTACCTGAATTAGGATATAAATCTCTATTACTGGAACAATCAAAAAGATAAGAGCAAAAACTGGAAACATAGTCACCTCAAGAATAGAATACGCGCTTTCTAAAAATATAACGGATATTTAGTTAGCTTTGAATACACTATATAAGGTTAACTCCCGAGCAATCAACATTTATCATAAAATGCAGCGTCTTGTGACTCTGTGTTTAAGTGAATGTTAAGCTTTCCCAGCTAAAAACAGGTATCCTTAATGACTGATATTGTTTTAATACTAACGACCTGACCGGATGAAGATAGCGCCAGGCAAATGGCAAATAACTGGGTAAACAAAAATCTTGTTGCCTGCGTAAACATTTTACCTAAAATGCTGTCTATTTATAAATGGGATGGTGAAATCCACAACAGCACGGAATACCAGATGTTGTTAAAAACGACAGCAAAGCGTAGCGAACAACTAAAGCAGGTCATTCTACAAAATCATCCTTATGAATGTCCTGAAATACTGATTATGCCTGTCACTGGCGGACATGACGACTATATGAACTGGATTACAGGAAATACTAAATGAATTTTTTGAACACGTTTTTACTGGTTTCTTTATTACTGCTAAACACTACCATTGCTACTGCCCAGCAGGACGAGTTGTTACCGCCTGAACAGGCTTTCAGCCTGCAAGCATGGGTCGAAGGTGATAGCGTCATTGCAGAATATAACATTGCTCCCGGTTATTATATGTACCGTGATGCCTTTCAGTTCAATATGGAAACTGACGGGGTTATTTTCGCTGAACCACGTGTTCCGGATGGAAAAATCAAACATGATGAGTTCTTTGGTGATGTAGAAATTTACCGGGACAGTGTTGCCATAACTCTTCCACTGGAATATCAAAATGCTAGCAGGCCCTTTTCTATAAACATTAAAACTACCGGTCAGGGCTGTGCCGATATGGGGGTTTGCTACCCGCCACTTTATCAGTCTTTAGCAATGAAACTGTCCGATACAGCCAAAGTGTCTGCCTCTGCGTATGAATTCAACCCTGTCAAGGTCGCATCAGCAAGCATCGGCCAGGGTGCCGGCGAATTACAGAATATACTTTCCCAGGCTGCTCAAACTATCGCCCCTGCCATAGCTCCGGATGCAGCAACAACTGATGATGAGACGGCTTCAATGTCAAACCCTCTCGCGCTTTTACAGGCGTTTGGAGGCGACATTGGCCTGGAAGATGAAGATGAAATTCCTGAACCAGATAAAGCATTCCAGCTTGCTGCAACAATCGACAACAACAATGTTATCCAGTCAGAAATACAGATTTACAAGCATACCTATCTTTATAAAAACAAGATGAAGGTAGAACTGCTGGATGGTGACGGGCATAGCCTCGGGGCGATTTTACTGCCGAAGGGCGATGAAAAAAATGACGAATTTTTTGGCCTGATGGAGGTTTATCATGACTTCTACAAGGTCGCTATTCCACTAATATCCGAAGCTCAGGCCAGCAACCAGTTGACACTCGCTTATAAATACCAGGGATGTGTGGAAGATAAAATTTGTTACCCACCAATCACCAAATATTTCAAGGTAAACCTGAATGATCGTTCGCTGGATATTTCGGATGATAAGCCTGTCATTAATGAGACAGAGGCCTACATCAATACTTCAACTGACTCAACAACTCCTGCTAACACTGGAAATGCAGTTAAACAGGAGCAAACCGAACAGGATCGCTTTGCTGGCATTATCGCCAAAGAAAGCCTGTTTATTATTATCGGTTCATTCTTCCTGGCAGGCCTGTTATTAACGTTTACCCCCTGTGTGTTCCCGATGATCCCGATTCTGTCAGGCATTATTGCCGGACAGGGCGATAAAATCACCACACGTAAAGCCTTCACGCTATCACTGGTATATGTTTTAGCGATGGCTTCAACCTACGCAGTAGCCGGAGCTGTAGTTGGACGCTTCGGAGCGGAATTTAATATTCAGGCCTGGTTCCAGGATCCGCTCATCCTCAGCATCTTTGCAGCTATCTTTGTCTTACTCTCGCTCTCTATGTTCGGTTTTTATGACCTGCAAATGCCTTCATTTATCCAGAGCAAACTAACAGAATTCAGCAATAAACAGGAAGGTGGCAACCTGATAGGCGTGGGAATCATGGGTCTGCTTTCTGCACTTATTGTCGGCCCCTGTATTACAGCACCACTGGTAGGCGCACTGGTATTCATCTCTCAGACTCAGGACTGGCAACTGGGTGGACTCGCACTATTTGCACTGGGCATGGGCATGGGTACCCCGTTATTAATAATTGGTACGACAGCCGGTAACCTGTTACCAAGGGCTGGCACCTGGATGGATGCAGTAAAAGCCGTATTTGGCGTTGCACTAATCGCGGTCGCTATCTGGTTGCTTGAACGCATTCTACCTACCTCCGTCACCATGCTGTTAATGGCTATGCTGATTATTGTGTCCGCTATTTACATGGGTGCCATCGAAAGCTTACCTGAAGGATCAAGTGGCTGGAAAAAATTATGGAAAGGTGTCGGACTTGTCATGTTGTTCTATGGACTATTATATTTATACGGTGTTGCTGCCGGCAGTAAAGATCTTATCCAGCCCCTCAAGGGTATCACTGGATCAACAGTGGTTGCTTCTGCCGCAGGCAATACCAGCCAATCCCATATTGCATTTAAACAAATCAAAGGGGAAGCAGGCTTGCGACAGGCTCTGGCAGATGCGAAAGGTAAACCGGCCATGCTTGATTTCTATGCTGACTGGTGTATTTCCTGTAAAGAAATGGAAAAGTATGCATTTACTCACCCTGATGTGTTAACAGCTCTGAAAGGATTTCAAACCTTACAGACAGACGTTACTGATAACGACAAAACCGATAAATTATTCATGAAATCACTAGGTATTTTTGGCCCGCCGGCTATTTTATTCTTCGATAGAAATGGTCAGGAAATTGAAGGCAGTCGGGTAGTCGGCGAAATGAGTGGAGAGAAATTTGCTGCCCATATTATTAAATATAGTAGCCAGCTGTAAAAATGAATTTTGATCGTAACCTGGTATTGGTACTGATATTTAGCCTGATTTCTGTTGTCGCAGGAGTCGCTTTCTACCGTTTGACTATGGAGCAACCTGAATTTATCAGTGCCAGAACTAACGTGGATGCTACTCCTTATCGCTCAACAGACCCTTTAAAACCGACAATACCAGATTTTAAAAATATTGTATTGAATGACCTGGAAATGAGTCCTCGTCATCTCAGCGAATGGAAGAACCCTGTTTTAATCGTCAATTTCTGGGCTCCCTGGTGTCCACCCTGCCTACGTGAAATTCCAGCTTTGGTAGAATTACAGCAAACGTATCAGCAACAAATTCAGCTCATTGGACTTTCTTTCGATACACAACAAAATGTTGCCGCGTTTAGTGAAAAGTCCCCTATCAACTATCCGCTCCTGCTAGTGCAAAAAGAATCAACAATGATTAACAGTTATTTTAGTAACAATACCAGGGCTTTACCTTTCACGGCTATTTTAAATGAACAGCGTGAAATTATTTTTTCACACAATGGAGAAATCACTAAAGAAATGCTGGAAACTCAAATTAAAGCGCTTCTTTGAACACAGCAACTTTAATAATAAATTTTTAGCGGATTACTCTTTTCAGAAAAAACATTGCCTCTAACATCGTTAATTTAGTATAAAACTGGACACGATCATGCGGCTATGTGAGAATTGCATGCTAATTTCAATATATCGATATAATCAATAAAACATGCCCAATATTCTGGTCATACACGGTCCAAACCTCAACCTTCTTGGACAACGCGAACCCGGTCATTACGGTGTAGATACACTGCAATCCATCAACCTGCAGTTAGCTGAACTGGCGAAGGATAACTCATCGACACTTTTTACCTTCCAGTCAAATCATGAGGGTCAGATTATCGATCGTATTCATCAGGCTTTGACGGAAGCTATCGATTTCATTGTTATAAACCCTGCCGCTTTCACTCACACCAGTGTCGCTATTCGGGACGCCTTTCTGGCATGCAGCATTCCTTTTATAGAAGTTCATTTATCAAATGTACATGCGCGTGAAGAATTCAGGCAACATTCCTATTTATCCGATATCGCCGTTGGCGTCATAAGCGGGCTTGGCAAAGACAGTTATTTACTGGCTCTGCAGGCCGCGATATCCCGTTGTATTAAATAATTTAAACAGAACTAAACAGGTTAGAGATAATTCATGGATATTCGTAAAATAAAAAAACTCATTGAATTGCTGGAAGAATCAGGTATCGCCGAACTCGAAATCAGGGAAGGCGAAGAATCCGTTCGTATCAGCAGACAATTTGTTGCCGCGCCTGTCGCAGCAGCACCTGCTGCCATTACGGCTTCTCAGGTTATTCCTGCTGCAGCTACGGCTACAGCAGAACCGGATGTGGTCGAAGAGGCTGCCGGGCATCAAATTAAATCCCCCATGGTTGGCACCTATTACTCGGCTGCTTCACCAACATCAGGACCTTTTGTAGAAGTTGGTAAAAATGTCAATATTGGTGATACTTTATGTATTATCGAAGCGATGAAAATGATGAACCAGATCGAAGCAGATCGAGCCGGAACGATTAAACAAATCAAGCTTGCAAATGGACAGCCTGTCGAATTCGACCAGGTTTTATTTGTCATCGAATAGAGATACCCTGATATGTTAGAAAAAATTGTAATCGCCAATCGCGGTGAAATAGCTCTGCGTATTCTCAGAGCCTGTCGCGAAATGGGTATACAAACAGTCGCAGTACATTCCACAGCAGATAGAGATCTGAAGCATGTTCGTTTAGCCGATGAATCTGTCTGTATAGGGCCACCCTCTTCAATGGAAAGTTACCTCAATATACCTTCCATCATCTGTGCTGCCGAAGTTACTAATGCCTCTGCTATTCATCCTGGATATGGATTCCTGTCAGAAAACGCGGAATTTGCAGAACAGGTAGAATCCAGTGGTTTCAAATTTATTGGTCCGAGTGCCAAATCAATTCGCACCATGGGTGATAAAGTTGCAGCCATCAAGGCTATGAAAGAATCAGGTGTACCCACCGTACCAGGTTCTGACGGACCATTAACTGAAGACAATAAACGAAATATAGAAATAGCCAAAAGAATCGGATACCCGGTCATTATTAAAGCTTCCGGTGGTGGTGGCGGTCGCGGAATGCGTGTCGTCAATGCCGAAGGAAGCCTGCTAAATGCAATACAATTAACTAAAACAGAGGCAGGTGCCGCTTTTAATAATGACGTTGTCTACATGGAAAAATACCTGGAAAAACCTCGCCATATCGAGATACAGGTTATGGCTGATTCTCATGGTAACGCTATCCACCTGGCCGAACGCGATTGCTCCATGCAGCGCAAACATCAAAAAGTAGTCGAAGAAGCTCCTGCACCGGGCATTACAGAAGAACAACGTAAAAGAATTGGTGAAAGATGCGCAAGAGCCTGTGAAGCTATGGGATACGAGGGTGCAGGTACCTTTGAATTTCTGTATGAAAATGGTGAATTTTACTTTATAGAAATGAACACCCGCGTACAGGTAGAGCACCCGGTAACCGAAATGATCACCGGAGTCGACATAATCCGTGAACAGTTATCTATTGCATCTGGCCATGTCCTTAATTACAGGCAGGAAGATATTATAGTTCGCGGACATGCCATCGAATGTCGTTTAAATGCTGAAGATTCGAAAACATTCATGCCGTCACCCGGAAAAATCACCTCTTATCATGCACCTGGAGGACCGGGTGTCAGAATGGATACACACATATATAATGGATACACAGTTCCACCTTATTATGATTCAATGATTGGTAAATTAATTACTCATGGCGATACCCGTGAGTCAGCCATTGCCAGAATGCACGGGGCATTGTCTGAAATAGTCATAGAAGGTATAAAATCTAATATCGATCTGCAACGCGACATCATCAGTGATGGTAATTTTGGAGCTGGTGGTGCTGATATCCATTACCTTGAGAAGAAACTGGGAATTCATTAGGTGCTAACCGGTATTTCTCACAGGAGGGCAAGATAATCGTGCAGGACTTTGAATTCACAGGTGATTTTCTGAATGAGTGGAATAACCGTGTGTATTTCCGAATTCATAAAATATCCTGTGAATTCAAAGAACTAACGAGGACTTATCATTCCTGTGAGAAATGCGGGTTAAACCCAACAGAGTATGACGGGCTTTACAGGGAAAAGCGCTAATGTCATGGTGGCAATTAAGCATTCAGTGTCGTCGTGAAGAACTCGAAAATACTGAAAACCTCTTGCTGGAATTAGGCGCGCAGAGCCTGTCATTAACTGATGCAGAAGATCAGCCAATTTACGAGCCTTTACCTGGTGAAACGCCTGTCTGGCCAAGCATTGCCTTAACCGGACTTTTTGAACAAACACGGACCATAGAAGAGCTATATGATGAACTGGTAGAAAAATTACCAGCTCATCAAATTTCCAGCATTCGTAAACATTCACTGCAAGATCAGGTTTGGGAGAGAGCATTTCTGGACCAGTTCGAACCCATTAAATTTGGCGATAATTTATGGATATGCCCAAGCTGGCGAGAACCACCTGACGCCCAGGCCTGTAACATAATACTCGATCCTGGAATTGCATTTGGCACGGGCAGCCACCCCACCACTGCATTATGCCTGGAGTTTCTGGATCAGCATCCACCATCAGGTAAATCGGTACTCGATTTTGGCTGTGGATCAGGTATTCTTGCAATTGCTGCTTTTAAGCTTGGTGCCACTAAAGTTAAAAGTATAGACATAGATCCTCAGGCGTTAGATGCCACGGCCAGTAACGCAAATCGAAATTCAATTGATCCTGCAAAACTGGGTATTACTTTGCCTGAGAACATGGACCCGGAACCTGTAGAATATCTGATCGCAAATATTTTGTCGGGTCCTCTGGTAGAACTGGAGCCAAAGCTGGCTGCTCTAACTGTGTCGGGCGCACAACTGGTTTTATCAGGGATTTTACCCTCACAGGCTGATTCTGTAGTGCAGGCTTATCGAAAACATTTTCAACTGGATGGTGTCACAATGAAAGACAACTGGTGTCGAATTAGCGGTATTAGGCTGGACTAAAACCATGAGTAACCGCGTACAACAGCTCAGCGATACTATGCAAACATCCTGCCCAAACTGCGGCAGTATTTTCCTGATATCCCCCGAGCACCTTGAAGCAGCCAGGGGACAGGTACGATGTGGCGAGTGCATGCAGGTATTTAACGCACTGTTAAGCCTGGAAAACTATACGGGTGATTTTAGTCTGTTAAAGTCCTCTCAGCCTCAAGACAACCTAAATCTTCAGCAAGTGCCTGATGATCCGATTGAAAATACCAGCCTCAATGCTTCGGATGCTTCGGATGCTTCGGTTTCATTGAAACAGGCTATGTATGGAAATAACTACAAATCCAGCAATAACTTTAAACCCCTGTTATGGATTGCTGGAATATTACTACTGGTCATACTGGTTATAGTACAAACAGTCTATTATCAGCGTTATAAATTAATTTCTTCCTCGCATTACCAGCAACAAATATTAAGTTTATGTCAAATCCTGCCCTGCGATGAATCCAGGTTCACAAATTTATCGCAGGTCAAATTGTTAGAAAGAAATATTTTCACCCACCCTACGCGTAAAAATGCATTGATGGTTAGTGGCTCATTTGTCAACAGGGCTCCCTTTAGCCAGCCAGTACCAGAGCTGTTAATCAGCCTGTCAGATGCAAAAGGGAAATTTATTGCCAACCGACTATTCAAAGCCGAAGAATTTCTTTCCGACAAGTCTATTCAATTGTTAGAGCCTGGAAAACCCGTACAATTTCGTCTTGAAATACAGGATCCTGGAAGTGAAGCACTGGCATACGAATTTGAATTTTTCGGAAGCAATTATGGAGCCTAAGCCAATGCCATTTACTATCGGCTCATACCAGTTTTCTAATTCACTGGTACTAGCCCCAATGGCAGGTGTCACCGATAGACCTTTTCGTCAATTATGTCGATCACTGGGAGCAGGCATGACCGTATCGGAAATGGTCAGCAGCAAACCTGAATTACGAACAACGAGAAAATCGCTGTTAAGAGTTGATCACCAGGGAGAGCCCGGACCTGTTATTGTACAGATAGCCGGTGCCGATCCTGAGATAATGGCAGATGCTGCCCGCTATAATGTTGATCAGGGAGCCCATATTATCGATATCAATATGGGCTGCCCTGCTAAAAAAGTATGTAAAGTGGATGCAGGTTCAGCCTTGATGCGAGATGAGCTTAAAGTAGCGGCAATACTTGAAGCGGTAGTCAACGCTGTTTCAGTACCTGTTACATTAAAAACTCGAACCGGATGGGCTAGAGAGCATAAGAACATTGATCGAATTGCCCATATCGCTGAGCAAAGTGGAATTCAGGCACTCACCGTGCATGGTCGCACACGGGAAGATAAATATAATGGAGTAGCTGAATATGATTCCATTCGTTCTTTAAAAAATAAGATTTCCATCCCTATTATTGCAAACGGTGATATAGATTCTGCAAAAAAAGCACAAACGGTCATAGACATCACTGGAGCTAATGCTATTATGGTCGGACGTGCAGCACAGAGTAAGCCATGGATTTTTCGTCAAATTGCGCATTTCCTGAAAACAGGCCAGGAACTTGAAGAACCAGATTTGACAACAAGGAAAAAATGGCTTCAACAACACCTGTTAAATTTATATGAATTTTATGGTGAATTCCAGGGACTCCGCATCGCACGAAAACATATAAACTGGCAACTTGGTGAAGAAATTAATTATCAGTTAAATTTTAAAAAACTGATCATGTTATCCGAGTCAGCCATTGAACAAATGGGGCTTATAGATCGACTTTTTAATCAATTACAGGCTGATTATTTCGATACCGCCTGCTAACAACGTTAAAAAGTTAACCAATTATTGACTAAGAAATTTAAACTTGATTAAAACTATTTTGGAAATCTAATTTTTTAAACAGTCGTTCTAAATTTAGACAGGACGCTTTTAATATCAGTTAAATTTTTCAAATACTTGCGTAATCAAAGTATTTCTTAACAGGAATTGGGGTTGGCTAATCTCAGGTACAACCTGGCATAACTGGTTTATTCTTCAAACTTTGTTGGATCAATCAGGAATAATTTAGAGAAATTGGTTTGAATAGCAACTTGATTAAAAATAATTACTCCTTACAGCAGTCAGTTGAATCAGCGCTGATGAAATACCTGAATGATCTAGATGGAGAATCACCCAGCAATCTATACGATAAAGTTTTATCTGAAATAGAGAAGCCGCTGTTTTTAACCATCATGGATCATTGTGAAAACAATCAATCAAAAGCCGCAAGCTGTCTCGGTATTAATCGTGGTACCTTACGCAAAAAACTCAAACAATACGAGATTTATCGTTAAACATCCCCTAGTCACTATTACGGCAATACACATAAATACCTCTATATTTTTCTCGTAATAAAACACCTGTTCCTTAACCATACTTTTAGAACTCAATTATGCTTTTTGAGTTAAAAATTCTTCATGTTATTTAGTGCTTACTGCAACCTGAAATCAGTAGTTGACCACTAAAATAACCCCGTAACCAATTGTAATATCGGTAAATCTCATCAATTTAGAATCTCTACGTTTATAGATAGAAGCACATACAAAACCAATCTGAATGCTGTCCAACTACGGATTCTAGGTTTATAATGCGCTGTTTTTACTTCAGGACTGAAATATGACTGACTCCAACCAGGCTATTCGCCGCGCACTCCTCAGTGTTTCTGATAAATCCGGAATTCTGGAATTTGCTCGTTCTTTGCATGAACAGGGGGTGGAGCTACTGTCTACCGGAGGAACGGCGAAACTGATAGCCGATAACAATATTCCAGTCACAGAAATTGCTGATTACACAGGCTTCCCAGAAATGATGGACGGACGGGTTAAAACCTTACACCCAAAAGTTCATGGTGGAATATTAGGTCGTAGTGGAATCGATGATGAGATCATGGCGCAACATGACATTAAACCAATAGACCTTGTTGTAATCAACTTATATCCTTTTCAACAAACAGTTGCGAACCCAGATTGCTCGCTGCAAGACGCGATAGAAAATATCGATATTGGTGGCCCTGCCATGTTGAGATCGGCGGCAAAAAATAATGCCCGGGTAAGCGTTATTGTAGATCCACTGGATTATTCTCAGGTTTTACAGGAAATGTCAGAGAATAATAAAGTCGTAAGTGGACAGACCCGGTTCTCTTTAGCTATTAAAGCTTTCGAACATACAGCAAGTTACGATGGTGCCATCTCTAATTACTTCGGTCGAATGGTTCAGGCTGAAGAGGATAAAAAATTTCCACGCACAATTACATTTCAATATCACCATACTCAGGGCTTGCGCTACGGTGAAAACCCGCATCAGAATGCTGCATTTTATGTTGAAACAAATCTCTCTGAACCCTGTATCTCTACCGCTGTTCAGTTGTCCGGTAAGGAATTATCTTACAATAATATCGGTGATACCGATGCCGCACTGGAATGCATCAAGCAATTCGAGGAACCCAGTTGCGTGATCGTGAAGCACGCTAATCCCTGTGGCGTTGCTACCACGGATAATATATTAACCGCTTATGACCGAGCTTTTGCGACAGACCCAGAGTCCGCTTTTGGCGGCATTATTGCTTTTAACCGGCAACTGGATGAACACACAGCCCAGGCGATAATTGATCGCCAGTTTGTTGAAGTTATCATTGCTCCTTCGGTGGATGAAAATGCTGCTGAAATCATAGCCACTAAACCCAATGTTCGACTGTTATCCAGCGGACAGTGGAAAGGTGCCAGTTATCGACTCGACACTAAAAGAGTAAACGGAGGCTTGCTGGTTCAGGATGCCGATTTATTGTTGTATGACACGCTTGAAGTTGTGACAAAAGTTCAACCTACTGAGCAACAGATGGTCGATTTATTATTCGGCTGGAAAGTAGCCAAATTTGTTAAATCCAATGCCATTGTTTACGCAAAAGAATTAATGACTATTGGCGTGGGAGCAGGTCAAATGTCACGCATAAACAGTGCCCGTATTGCAGGTATTAAAGCTGAGCATGCCGGGCTGGATGTCACCGGTTCGGTAATGGCTTCTGATGCTTTCTTCCCGTTTCGTGACGGCATCGATGCGGCCAATGAAGCAGGTATTAAAGCGATAATTCAGCCGGGTGGTTCAATGCGAGATCAGGAAGTGATCGATGCAGCCAATGAACATGGTATCGCTATGGTATTCACTAAAATGCGTCATTTCAAACATTAAGAAACATATCACCACGAAGACACGAAGCGCACGAAGATTTTTATATTTATTTGTATTATCTATTAAGGTTGCCAGCTATTTAATAAATAAAACATAATTTCAAACTATTTTAAAACCCTATAGTTCTAATTAGCTTTGGAATATCATTTTTAAAATCTTCGTGTACTTCGTGCCTTCGTGGTGAAACAAATTATCAAAGGTTATCATTATGAAAGTACTCGTTATAGGTGGCGGTGGCCGTGAACATGCGCTGGCCTGGAAGGCAGCACAATCCCCTCTCGTTACTGAAGTTTTTGTAGCGCCTGGTAATGCGGGAACTGCTACTGAGAATAAATTAACCAACATCGACATCAAGGCTGAAGACATTTCAGCTTTATGTGACTTCGCCAAATCTTCTGATATCGGATTGACCATCGTCGGCCCTGAAGTACCTCTGGTAAAGGGTGTTGTCGACCTGTTTCAAAGCGAAGGCTTAAAAATATTTGGCCCCAGTAAGCTGGCATCTCAGCTGGAAGGCTCCAAGACTTTCACTAAAGATTTCCTCGCTCGTCACAATATTCCTTCCGCCGATTATCAAAGTTTTACAGAGATAGAGCCGGCTATTAGCTATATAAAAAAAATGGGCGCGCCGATAGTTGTCAAGGCAGATGGGTTGGCCGCAGGAAAAGGAGTAATACTGGCGGAAACAACTCAGCAGGCAATAGCAGCAGTTAAAGATATGCTTGCTGGCAATGCGTTTGGAGATGCAGGTCACCGAGTTGTCATCGAAGAATTTCTACAGGGAGAAGAAGCCAGCTTCATCTGCATGGTAGATGGTGACAATATTTTGCCTATGGCAACCTCTCAGGACCATAAAGCCCGTGATAATGGTGATAAGGGTCCGAATACCGGTGGTATGGGAGCTTACTCTCCTGCACCCATCGTAACCGATGAAATGTCTCAGCGAGTGATAGATGAAGTCATTCGCCCCACCGTAGATGGCATGGCTGCTGAAGGAGTGCCTTACTGTGGATTTTTGTATGCCGGTTTAATGATTGATAGCCAGGGAATGCCAAAAGTTCTTGAGTACAACTGTAGATTCGGAGACCCTGAAACACAGCCTATTATGATGCGCTTAAAGTCTGATCTGGTTGAACATTGCCTGGCTGCAATCGATAAACGGCTGGATCAGCAAATAGCGGTATGGAATGATAAAGTGTCTCTTGGTGTTGTGCTTGCAGCAGCCGGATACCCGGACGACTATGTAAAAGGCGAAGTCATTAAGAAAATTCCCGTGGAAACGGCTAACAGTAAAGTTTTCCATGCCGGTACCAAACTGGATGCCAATCAACAGCTGGTTAGCAATGGCGGTCGAGTTTTATGTGCAGTAGCTTTAGGTGATGATGTTAAAGCTGCACAACTTGCAGCGTATCAACTAGTGGATGAGATTGACTGGCCTGGTAGCTATTACCGAACAGATATCGGTTTTAAGGCTATCAAATAACGCGATTTCATACCGCTTATCTGAATTATATCGATACTCTTTTTAGCATTAATATCATAAACCGCTTTAATAGATCACACTAAGTAATTGATACAGTTCTGGTTCTATAATTTGAAATATCATCAGACAACAAAAGTCAGCAGCACAACATATAGTAGCTTCATGTTTTATTGAGTACTATATGTTGTCATATCATCTGAATATTTTATAATCCAGCTATTCATCACATAACCAGATCCTGATGAATAAAAAATAAGAATTATCCGGCAGATACACTTTAAGCGCTATCCTTTGGGAGGAATAAGCATGCAATGTCCCCACTGTAATTCTCTGATGAACCTCTATCAAAAAACAACTAATGCTAAAAGTCAGGCTGCTTTTTACCGATGTAGCCTGTGTGTTGCCCAGCACGTTTCCTGTAGCATAGTGACCACTGGTCAGTTCGATAGACCTGAAAATCAGCATCGTTCAATTTCTGGACATTCATCACATAATTTAACTGCCGCCATAGTCTAAAATTAACTCCGTTATTAGCAATTAAGTAATGGAGATTTGTTATGCGGAACAACACAATTCGAGACCGTCATAATTCCAGTCAGTTCAAAAATAAAAGCGTAGAGTGGTTATTATATTTACCGGGTGCGGTAATTATCGGCTATGGATTGTGGTTATCAATTACTCTCAATTAACTCTATTTCTGAAAACATAGTTAGTGATAAACCGTTAAATATTACTAAATTCAAGAGTCACTTCTAATCCACCCAGAATAGATTGATTAAATTTCATTCCAATATCGTAAGCATCCACAATATCATTCACCACAGCTAATCCAATACCCTGCCCTTCCTGAGTCTGATCCAGGCGTATACCTCGGGTTAAAATATTCTGTAATTGTTCAGGTTCAAGCCCGGCTCCATCATCCTCAATCGTTAAGCGGATCAACTGCTGCAACTGGATTGCGTTAATGCGGACCTGTTTTCTACCATATTTACAGGCGTTATCTATCAGATTTCCAAGGATCTCCAGCAAATCACTTTCATCCATTCTCAACAAACTATTTAAATCTGATTTTAGCTCGATACTCACTCCTTTATGGCTATAGACCTTTCTTAAAGCAGCCACCGTTTTCTCCAGCAAGCTGACCAGGTTTATCGGCCTGGCCATTGACTGACCGCCTACCATCGCAGCTTTCTGTAACTGGTACGACACTATTTGATTCATTCGATTATTTTGCTCCTGCAATGTATGCCTGTCTTCATCTGTCCATTCAGAAGATTTCTCGCTCAAACCGCGTAAAACTGCCAGAGGAGTTTTCAGGCTATGTGCGAGATCATCGAGTGCATTTCTATAGCGCTGCATCTGGTGCTGTTCACGTTGCAGCAGCAAATTCAGGTTTTGCGTAAGCGGTTTAATTTCTGTCGGATAGCTGGAATCGAATCGTTGTTTCTGATTATTTTCAATGGCCTGTACTTCTTCTCCTATCAGACGTAATGGTCGCAACCCCCACAACATGACCAACCACATCAATACCAGTAATAAAACCACTGTAATCACCAGCCATAACCATAAAGTTTGTTTAAATCGGTTCAATTGAGCAAAATGATCTTCAGCATTTTTCCATAACACCAATTCATACAAACTTAGTTTATCGTGCACATTTGGCCAGCGTATAGAAAAGGCTAATTGAAACCAGGAACGATCGTTGTATTCAATTTGACTAAAACGTAATTCTTCCGGTGATAAATCCGTTAGTTTATAAAAAGGTTGATCGGTTGAAAGCGAGCGCCAGATTTCTGCTTTTTTATCGTACAACAGTGCGTACAAACCTGATCCCGAATCAAACAATGCATTCTCAAATAAGCGGGCATCAGAAACAGTGATACTCAATCCCGTTGAATCACGATCCACAGCCGCTAAAACACTATACATCAGAGCCTTTAAATTATTTTCTTCAGCCGTCAGCATACGTTTTTCAACCGCTCGTTCCAGAGCGATAGCGGTCAACACCATAAATGCCACCAGCACGATCAGGCTGGTTAGCATCATTCGGGATTTTATGGATTTCATGGATATCCAGATTTACCGATCAGCATTCTTTACTAATTCGTTTTAGCGGGTATCAATGTAAAACGGTATCCTCTGCCACGTAAGGTTTCTATTGGCTGTAATGAATCATCAGGATCGAGCTTCTGACGTAAACGACGGATAAAGACTTCAATAACATTACTATCACGATCACCTTCATCATCGTAAAGGTGATCAGTTAATACTGATTTAGAGACCACTTCACCGGCATGCATCATAAGGTATTCAATCACTTTATATTCAAAAGCAGTTAACTCAACCTCCTGTTCTGAAACAGTCACTCGCTGGGTAGAGGGATCTAATACAACCGGGCCGCATTGAAGAGAAGAATCCGACCATCCGGCTGCTCTTCTGATCAATACGCGAATCCTGGCCATTAATTCTTCCTGATGAAATGGTTTCACCAGGTAATCATCTGCACCAGCATCCAGGCCTTCTACCTTATCCTGCCATTTTCCACGTGCTGTTAAAATCAGGATAGGCAAATTACTACCTGCCGCCCTGATCTGTTTAATTACATCCAGTCCGGATAACTGTGGTAAACCTAAATCTACTATAGCCACATCGCTGGGATACTCTTTTATCAGGTATAAACCATCGACACCATTATCGGCAGAATCAACCGCAAAACCTTCCTGTTTTAAACGCGATACAATCTGCTGGTTAATATCCTGATCATCTTCAATTACAATAGCTCTCATTTTTTATTCCACTGATCTGAACAGGTCAATTAATACACGGGGTCAACGCTGACTTTTAATTTAATTTTCTTGCCTGGGTCGTATGGCATATCAGTCTGATAGCGCTTACCTTTATAAATATATCTAACTTTATAACTATCTACTACTTCTTCATAGCTGACCCGGTTATGAGTTTCACAACGTTCTTCATATCTCGACTCTCTGGTATCGTACGAAGGCTGATCATAATGATTTCTACTGGAATCATGTCCCGCCTGTGCACCAATAATCGTACCAACAGCCGTCGCCAGGTCCCTGCCTCTACCATCACCAAATTGATGACCGATAATACCTCCAATTAAACCACCCGCCAAAGTATTGCCTGCGTTGTTATTAGAGTAGTGATTTCTTGAGGGATACCTCACAGGTTCAGACCAGCATTCCTGTACGGGGTGATTCACTCTAATTTGTCGATATACAGGTGTAACCTCAAGAACCTTGCCGTACACATACTGTTGTCCCTGTGAATGTAAAGGCTTTGTATCATGTTTAGCGGCAAAAGCTGTTGATGATATGGCCATAATACCTGCCATTATTATCAGTTTAGTCTTCTTCATTTGAGTAACTCTGTTTGTCATGTTCATTTCTGACTCCATTTGTTGTTGATGGTTGCACTATAAAGCAACTAACTGAATGAAAACTGAACTGTATAAAAGGCTAAAGGTTTTGCGAAATATTTTACACTTAGTCTCTTCTAAGTTTGTCACTCAACGCAATTGGCGTTGGATACTTCATCACAACATAAGTGGACGAAAGTATAAAACTGATCAGCGTTGCAAATTGAACCAGAAAACCGACCTGTTCCCGAATCAGGTTCATATCGACAGCGAGCACAGCAAGTAACAATGAAAACTCACTCATTTGACCGAGACGTATGGCAACTTCTGTGGAACGGCTGGAAGACTCTTTTGAATACATCAACAAAAGGCGATATAAAAAAGGTTTAATCAGTACTGCTATCAGAACCAGGCCTAAAGCGGCGACCCAAATCTGGTGCAGGATAGATAAATCAAAGTTGGCGCCCAGGGCGACGAAAAAGATGATTAGAAAAAAATCACGTAAAGGTTTAAGGCTTTCAGCAATATATAAAGCAATCGGGCTACGCGCTATGGATACTCCTGCAATAAAGGCACCTATTTCATAGGATAATCCAAACCATTCGGCGGCTTCTGCCACACCTAGACACCACCCAATGGCCAGCAAAAAGATATATTCCTGAATGCGATCGAATGAACGAATTAAGCGGATTAAAATATATTTTTCTATCAAATACGTGCTTAACACAAGTACAGGTAATGCCACTAATGGTAACCCCACACTCGTCCAGCTAACCTGTTGGGCAGTGCCTTCGAGCACCAGTAATAACACAATTGCTATTATATCCTGTAGCAGTAGCACACTGATCATGATTTCGCCGGTGTGTTGATGATGCAGAATTGTGGTTGGAATTAATTTCAGACCGATAATCGTACTGGAGAACATCAGAGCCGAGCCGATAATGAGAGACTCATGGTTAGAATACCCCAGTAACAGGCTATATGCATAACCCACGACTAAAAGAACCAGAGAGCTTACACCCGTTACAACAGTGGTTTCTCCTGCCAGCCGGAAAAGTTCTTTTGGGTTAAGATTTAAGCCCAGTAAAAACAGTAAAAATATAATTCCTACATTAGCGATATTTTGAATTAATTCAGCATCCTGAATCAGCTCAAACCCGGATGGACCAATCAAAAGACCAACGGCAATATAGGCAATAATGAGAGATTGGCGCAGAGTCAACGCTAT
>ERZ890953.556-NODE-556-length-21183-cov-26.839833_pt1 | contig 21183 bp, 18 predicted proteins | sample MGYA00521264_ERZ890953 | MGnify/ENA primary metagenome ERZ890953 (study PRJEB32303, sample SAMEA104408629) | aquatic metagenome | biome: Brackish water; feature: Chemocline; material: water | place: Baltic Sea | collected 2014-10-26T21:54:00 | depth 200 m ...
CGGCGCCGTCGCCGATGACGATGTAGAACAGGCCGTCGAGGAGCTCGCCCGGCATGCCGGCCAGCTCGAAGTACTCGTCGGTGTCGGCGCCGGCGTTGTCGATGCGGACTTCGTTGATGTTCAGAGCCATGGCGGGAACGGCCACGGCGATCAGCAGGATCGTGAGCAAAGTCTTCATTGCTACCCCTCCGAAGGTGTCTGTGTTGAAAGCGTTACAATATCATGCCTCATTCCGTGCAATACGTCAAATGAAACTGCTTATGACATGATTAAAAATCAGTGAAAATGAGAGTGTCGGCAAGGCGCGTATGGATCGGATTTAGGCCAAAAACCTTGGGGTTGGGGTTTTTCGGCCTGTGTTGTATCGTATTCCACCATCCCGAAAGCCGTACCTGCTTCCCCAGAGGACCGCATGTCCGAGACTACCACCAAGGACCCAGGTTGGAGTTTTTCCAACGCCTTCTGGGTCGCCAACGGCGTTGAGCTCCTTGAGCGCGCCGCTTGGTATGGCGTTTTTGTCGCCATTACGCTGTATCTGTCGCGGATTTTGGGCTACAACGACGTCCAGGCCGCCACCGTTTCGGGCGTGTTCACCGCAGGGCTGTACCTGTTGCCCACTTTCAGCGGGGCCTATGCCGATCGGATCGGGTTCCGCAATGCCCTGTTGCTGGCCTTCGGTTTGCTGACGATCGGCTACGCCGGCATGTGGGCGCTGCCCACCCTGCTACAGTCCAACGGCCTGGCGGTCTACGGCCGCGAGGTCCAGTTCACGGGCCTGGAGGAAAGCTGGTACAAGTGGCTTTTCATTCCGGTCATGATGGTGATCATGGTGGGCGGGTCGTTCATCAAGTCGGTCATTACAGGCACGATCGCCAAGGAAACGACCGAGGTGAACCGAGCCCGTGGCTACTCCATCTTCTATGCCATGGTCAATGTGGGAGCCTTCAGCGGCAAGACCATCGTCAAGCCCCTGCGAGACAGCATGGGCAACGAAGGTCTGATCGTTCTGAATCTCTTCGCTGCTTCGATGACGTTGCTGGCCTTCATCCTGGTGTTGTTTTTCTACAAGGCGGCCAAGGAGAAGGTCGAGGCGCGGAGCGTGGCGGAAGTCTGGAAATCCCTGCTTGCGGTGCTGTCCCAGGGCCGCCTGCTGGCTCTGATCCTGATCATCACCGGTTTCTGGATGGTCCAGCACCAGCTCTATGCCAGCATGCCCAAGTATGTGCTGCGCATGGCGGGCGAAGGTTCGTCGCCGTCGTGGTACGCCAACGTGAACCCGGCGATCGTGGTGCTCACGGTAGGGCTGGTGACCCAGCTGTTGCGCAAGCGCACAGCCTTGTTTTCGATGACTATGGGCATGTTCATCATGCCGGTGTCCGCGTTCTGCATGGCGGCGGGCAACATGTTCGGCGGCGCTGAGATCATGGGCATGCACCCGATCGCCGTGATGATGGTGATCGGCATCGCTTTCCAGGGTCTCGCCGAGAGCTTCATCTCGCCGCGTTACCTTGAGTACTTTTCGCTCCAGGCCCCGAAAGGGGAGGAGGGGTTGTACCTCGGGTTCAGCCATCTGCATTCGTTCATTTCGGCCCTGGTGGGCTTCTTCATCTCCGGCCTGATGCTCGATCGCTGGTGCCCTGATCCGCGCACCCTTCCCGAGTCGGTTCAGGCGGAGCGCCTGGCGGCCCTGGCCGGCAACGGCCCCATGCCCGAGGCCTATGCCCACGCCCATTATCTGTGGTTCGTGTTTGTAGGGATCGCGTTCACATCAGCGGTGGCACTGATCGTCTATGGGCAAGTGACGAGGCGCATCGACGCCAGGAAGACTGCATGATTTTGGGACGGTTCGGCATGACGACGGCCGCGATCCTCGTGATCGCGGCCGCCGTCGCGTTTGCAGCACGGGACCCGGTGATCCGGTTCGTCGACGTCGATCAGAACATTCAGCTCGAAACCGTTGATTGGGGAGGAACCGGCCCCGATGTCGTGTTGCTCGCGGGCATGGGTCTGACCGCCCACGTCTACGATGCCTTCGCCCGCCGCCTGGCGGCGGACTTCCATGTGGTCGGCGTGACGCGCCGGGGGTTCGGCGCCTCGACCCATGCGAACGGGGGCTACGACCCCCTGACTCTGGCCAAGGATATTCGCTGCGCTTGTGACTCCCTCGGCATCACCATGCCCATTTTGGTGGGTCACTCCCTCGCCGGCACCGAGATGGCGTTCTTCGCTTCGCGCTACCCTGGTCGGGCGCGGGCCATGATCTTTCTCGATGCCGCTTACGACCACTCCCTGATCGGCGAGCTCGAAGATCTGGCGCCGCGGCCTGTTGCGACAGCCCCCGGCGGCGCCGATCTCAACAGCCCGGAAGCCATCACAGAATGGTACCGGCGCACCCGCGGGATCCTGCTGCCCGCAGTCGAACTCCACTCGTTGTTCGTCTTTACGGATAATGGTCATCTCAAGGACATGAATGCGTCGCCGTTGGCCCAGGGTTTGATCGTGGATGCCCTGCGCACGCCGCCGTTCAGCAGAATCGACGTGCCGGCCTTGGCTGTGTTCACCAAACCGACCATCGCAGCCCAGTATCCCTCGTACAGAGGGTTCAACCCCGAGCAGATGCGGGCCGCCCGCAAGCGCATCGCCATCACGCGGCAGCTCATGTCGGCGGCGCTGGCCACCTTCGAGGCGGCATGCCCCAGCGCCGAGACGGTTGTGCTCGACGGGGTAAACCACTACCTCTTCCTCACCCAACCCACTGCGACGCTGCAGATGGTTCGCGCGTTCCTGGGCTCGCTGTCGCCCGCCGAGTAATCCCTCCGGTTTGATCGATCGAGTAAAAACTCCCCGCCGGCGGGGAGTTATCGCACAAAGCCTCAACCCCGTCTGGCCGCCTGAATCATCTGGTCGAGTTGTTGCAGGAACAGCGACCGGTCCTTCTTCGCGAACGGCGGCGGACCGCCGCCCATCACGCCCTGCTCACGTAGCTGGGTCAGGAGTTGGCGCGTGGCCAGGGATTCGCAGACGTTCTCCGGGGTAAACGGTTTGCCCTTGTGGCCCAGCACTCTCGCGCCTTCGTCGAGGCAGCGGGCGGCGAGGGGAATGTCGGCGGTGACGACGATGTCGTTGCGTTCGACGTTGGCGACGATCCAGTCGTCGGCTTCATCTCGTTCCTTGTCCACGACTACCAGCTTGACCGCTTCGCCGCCGGGGTGGCGCATATAGCTGTTGGCCACCAGGGTCACCTGCAGGCCGTAGCGCTGGGCGACCTTGTAGATCTCGTCCTTTACGGGGCAGGCGTCGGCGTCGACGTAGATGTGGGTCATGGAGCATCCTGAGAAGTTGGGTTCACGGTTGCGGCGTCAGCGGCGCACGGAAACCGTCTTGATCATGGCGAATAAGGAAAGGCCAGGCTTCAGGCCCAGTTCGTCCCGTGAGAGGGGAGTGACCGAGGCGAGCAGCGGCACGCCGCAGTCGAGGCGCACATCCACCAGACCGTCCGCCCGTACGGCAACGTCGACCACCACGGCGGGCAGGATGTTGCGGAAGCTCGTTCCCTCCGGCCTAGTGAGGGCAAGCCCCACGTTCTGGGGCTGGATGCGGACTCGGGCCGTCGCGCCGATCGGCGCCGTCAGATGCGGCACGACAAGTTCGCCGCCTGCAAATGCCAGCCGCGTGAGCACGCCTCCGGCTTCGTCGCCGACAACGGTCGCCGACACGGCGACGCCGCACTCGCGAGGACCCGCCGCAGCCTGGAAGGCCGCCGTCGCCGCGATCGCTTCCACCTCGCCGTCGGCGATCACCCGCCCATCATCCATGACCAGCAGATGGTCGGCTAGATCGAGGATCTCGTCCACGGAATGGGTTACGTAGAGCACCGGCACGTCGAATTCGCGGGTGAGCCGACCGAGGTAGGGCAGGACCTCGGCCTTGCGGGCGGCGTCGAGGGAAGCCAGGGGTTCGTCCATCAACAGCAGGCGGGGCGCCGTCATCAAGGCGCGGCCGATGGCCACGCGCTGACGCTCCCCACCCGACAGAGACGAAGGATGACGTCCGAGAAGCGGCTCGAGATCGAGCAGCGAAACCACGGCGTCGAACGACGCTCCGGCGTCGGTCTCACTCCGCACGCCGTAGCGCAGGTTGCCGCGCACGGAGCGGTGCGGAAAAAGACGGCCGTCCTGGAACACGACACCGAGGCGCCGGCGCTCGGGCGGAAGGTTGATGCCGGCCGCATGGTCGAACAGCACGTCGCTTCGCAGGACGATCCGACCCCGTGTCGGCTTCAGCAGTCCGGCCACCGCGTGGATCAACGACGACTTGCCGACGCCGGAGCGGCCGAACAGAGCCGTGACGCCGCCGGGAATGCGGACGTCGGCTTCGACCAGGGCGGCACCGCGGCGCAGGCTCATCGTGAGTTCAAGCATCACGCGCCCCCTGTCCGAGACGCCGTGCTAACCGCCTCGCCAGCGACTCCGACGCCACCAGCGCTCCGAGTGCCACGACCACCGCGATCACGCAAAGCCGAAACGCGCCGTGGCCCCCATCCGGCGATTGGGTCAAGGAGTACAGAGCCAACGGCAAGGTCTGCGTGCGTCCAGGAATGTTGGACACGAACGTGATCGTCGCGCCGAACTCGCTCAGACTGCGGGCGAAGGCCAGCAGTGCGCCGGCCAACACGCCGGGGGCGGCCAGCGGCAGCGTCACGGTGAAAAACGCGCGCCATGGCCCCGCTCCGAGGGTGCGCGCTGCATCCTCGAGTCCGCGGTCCACGGTTTCGATGGACAGCCGCACCGCCCGTACCAGCAACGGGAACGCCACCACCGCGCTGGCGATCGCCGCCCCCTTCCAATCGAAGGCGAACGTCACACCGAACACGTCGTGCAGCCAGCCGCCCACAGGGCCGTTGCGACCCATCAGGACCAGCAGCACATACCCCACGACCACCGGTGGCAGCACCAGTGGCAGGTGCACCAAGCCGTCGACCAGGGACTTGCCGCGGAAATCGCGCCGGGCCAGCAGCCAGGCGGTCGCCAGCCCCGGCGGCAGGATGATCGCCACGGCAACCAGGGCAACTTTCAGGCTCAGCAGAAGGGCTTCGCGCTCGAAGGGAGTGAGCCAGCTCATGACGGCTCCCGGAAGCCGTGACGGCGGAAGATCTCGTGCGCGGCCTCGGACGCGAGGAAGTCGAGGAGCGCTCGTGCGGTCGGGCTCTCACCGCCGGTCACCATGGCGGCGGGATATGTGATGGGCGGATGCAGGCCTGCAGGAATCTCGGCCAGGATCGAGACACGATCGGACATGGCGGCGTCGGAGGCGTACACCACACCCAGCCTTGCTTCGCCTCGCTCAACGAAGGCGAGTGTCGCGCGGGCGTCGGCCCCGCGGGCGATACGGGAGCTCAAGACTTCCAGCCAACCCAGGCCTTCGAGCGCAGCCCGGCCGTACATGCCCACCGGCACATGGTCGGGATCACCCATGGCGAACACGCCGTCGCCGATCCAATCCAGAGGATCGATCTCACCGATGTCGAGGATTCGGGCCGGGATCGGAGCCCCCCGCGGCACCACCAGCACAAGCGCATTGGCGAGCAGATCGCGCCGCGTGCCTGCGGCGAGCAGCCCTCGCTCTTCGAGGTGATCCATCCAGCGGGGGTGGGCCGACAGGAACACGCTGGCCGGCGCGCCCGCCTCGATCTGTCGCGCCAGCGTGGAACTGGCGGCGTAGGACACCGTCACCGGCGGGCCGTCCCAGGCGGCGAGGACCTCGTCGAGGGCGCCGCGCGTCGAGGCGGCGGCGAAGATCAGCAACGGCTCGTCGGCCGTCGTGCACGCGCCGCACAGCAGGCAAGCCAGGATGGTGAACAGCAAAGCGGCGCGCATCGAAACCTCCGTGGCGCCAAAGGTAGCATGGCCGACGTCGGTTGTCGCGGCCGGGCGTCGCTGGTACCATGCCGATTCACTTTGTCCCGGAGGCCCCGATGACCCCCACCGACCGCACTGTTGATCTGCTCCTGCTTGCCGCCCGTCTCAAGCGACTCCAGCGTACCGGCTGGGTCATGAGTAGCGTGGCCAATCCGGAGACCATCGCGGCCCATAGTTACGGCACCGTTCTGATCACCCTGCTGTTGCTGGACCTGATCGACGAGCCCCTCGACCGCGCCAAGGCCCTCGCCATGGCCGTGATCCACGACCTGCCCGAAGCCGTGCTCGGCGATGTGCCCACGCCGGCCACACGGCACATGCCGCAGGGGTGCAAGGCGGCAGCGGAGGCCGGGATCCTTGGGGACATGTGCGAGGACGTGCCGGCGGCGGCGAATTGGTGCGAGCTGTGGGAGGAGTTCGCCGCCCGCAAGACCCGCGAGGCGCTGCTGGTGAACGATGCCGACAAGCTCGACATGTTCCTGCAGGCGACCATCTACGGCAACAATGGGCACAGTGAGACGGCGCGGTTCTGGGGGCAGGTGGATCATTATCCTTGGACGTTCGCGGCGAGTCAGGAGCTGCTCGAGGGGATCGGGATGAGGCGTCGCGGCATGGGATTGACCTAGCCCCACACCTCTGCGAACACCTCGTCCTTGAAGCCGATCATCATCGTCTCGCACCGCGCCCTAGTTCGGCTGCAGCCGCTGTAATTGATGAAATGTAAGACATTTTCCCGCGGGTTGTGATATTCTTGTACTTCAGAGCAAAAACCCAGGTCATTGCCCGGAAAAGCATGATTGATCAATTCAAACATCTCGGACTCATCACGATGGCGCTCATCCTCGCCGCCGGGCCTACGTCCGCTCGAGATTGTCTGGATTATGCGACCTACGGCGGTCCTCACGGCGAGCCCCCTTTGGCCGGCGGGCTCCTGCTTCCGACTCCCGCCGTTGATCTCTCCATCCAGGCCGGCCATGCCTATCTCGCATGTGGCGACGGCGGCCTCTGGATCGCCGAGCTGAGCGAGCCGACCTCGCCGGTTCTGGTCGGGGGTCTCGACCTGTTGGGCGATGCCGCGACCGTTGCGGCTTGGGGAGATTGGGCGCTGGTCGGCGTCGGTTCCGTCCTCAAGGTGATCGACATCACCTCGGCCAATGATCCGCAGTGGTTGCAGAGCCTCAACGTGGGGGGCCGTTTGCGCGACGTGGTCATGGCGGGATCGCTGGCGTTGGCCGCTGCGGATTCCGCCGGGTTGATCACCGTCGACTGCTCGGTCGCCTTTCCCTTCGGTTCCATCGGCGCCGTGACGACATCCGCTCCCGCCTGGTCCGCGGCCGCGAGCGCCGACGGCGCCACCGCCTGGCTCGCTACCGATGCGGGCGTGGAGATCGTCGCCCTGGACGGCGCCGCACCCATGCTTGTCGGCACTCTCGTCACCGGTCGCGCCATGCGCCGAGTCGTACGCGACGGCGACCTACTCTGGGCAGCGGCCGACGACGGTCTTCTGCTGGCCTGCAACCTCACCGACCCGAGGGCGCCGCGCGAAATCCGCCGCCACACCATCGCCGCACCCGTGCTCGACATGAACATCGCGTCCGGCTTCGCGACCCTGGTCTGTGCAGACGGCCGGGTGCGCATCGCGGGTGTGGATAGGCGCGGAGTACTCGTTCCCATGGGCACGCTGACGACGCCCGGCGAAACCCAAGCCGTCGCTGCCTTCGGCCCCTACCTCGCCTTCGCCGACGGTCCCGGCGGCATCCAGATCGCCTGGCATCAATGCGATCTCGTGCTCGATGCCGGAATTGGTATCGAGCCCCGCGCTCGGCTCATGGGGGTTGTTCCCAACCCCCTGAACCCCGGCACGACGGTCATCTTCGCCCTTGCCGCCGCCGCGGATGTTCGCATCACTCTGCACGATGCTCGCGGCCGCACCGTCGCCGATCTGCTCGACGAACACCGTTCCGCCGGCACCCAGCAGGTGAAGTGGGATGGCCGCCTCGCCGACGGCGGGCGTGCTCCATCTGGGGTGTGGTACGTGCGGATGGAGGCGGGGGGCAGGGTGGTGACGAGTGCTCTGACGCTTCTACGCTGATCAAGGGATCTGTAAAAAAAAGAACCGCGCCCCCCTTCCCTGGGGAGCGCGGCTCCGGCGTGCACGCCGTGTCGGTCGGCTGTCTACCAGCTGGGGCGACGGGGGCGTTCCTCGCGGGGACGCGCCTCGTTCACCTTCACGGGGCGGCCATCGATCTCCTGACCGTCCATCTTGGTGATTGCCTCCTGGGCTTCGCCGTCGTTCTCCATTTCCACGAAACCGAAGCCCTTCGAGCGTCCGGTGTCGCGGTCCATGATGATGCGGGCGGAGTTGACCGTTCCGAACTCGGCGAAGGCATCGCGCAGTTGGTCATCGGTCATGTGGTAGGACAGGTTTCCGACGTAGATGTTCGTCATCTCAAACCTCTGTTCTCGAGTCACTCCTGACGGCCGCCACATCGGTCCATGACTCGAGACCGAGGGCGGGTTGCCGCACTGAAGTGCAGTCACGTGTGGAGAGCGAACTCTCCACGGGGAGTCTAGCACAACGGAGAAAAGAAAGGGGCGACGACGTCGCCCCTTTCCTATGATCGATTTTCAGGGTCGATCAGCAACGCGCCGCGACGGCCTCAGCCATCTCGGTGGTCGTGTTGCTGCCGCCCATGTCGTAGGTCCGCACCTCGCCCGCGGCGATGACCGCGGCCACGGCCGCTTCGAGCTTGTTGGCCATTTCGAGCTCGCCGAGGTGGTCGAGCATCATCTTGGCCGACAGGATCATGGCGATGGGGTTGACCTTGTTCATGCCCACGTACTTCGGTGCAGAGCCGTGGCTCGGCTCGAAGATGGCGACCTTCTTGCCGAGGTTGCCGGAGCAGGCGAAGCCGAGGCCGCCCACGAGCTGGGCGCACAGATCGGAGACGATGTCGCCGAACATGTTGCTGGCCACCAGAACGCCGTAGTTCTCGGGGTTCTTCACCAGCCACATGCACATCGCGTCGATGTTGGTCTCCCACAGCTCGATGCCGGGGTAGTCCTTGGCGATCTTGCGGGCCTCGCGGACCATCAGGCCGCTGGTCTCGCGCACCACGTTGGGCTTCTCCACGACCGTCACCGACTTGTAGCCGAACTTCTTGGCGTACTCGAAGGCGTCGCGCACGATGTTCTGGCAGCCGGCCCGCGTGAAGATGCGCGTTGAGATGGCGATGTCCTCGTTGGCCGTGCCGGCGAGCTTGCCCATCTGGGCGGGGTGGGTCTCGGTCAGCTTGTCGCGGACGTCCTGGGGCAGGGGATGGTATTCCACGCCCATGTACAGGCCCTCTGTGTTCTGGCGGAAGACTACCAGGTCGAGGCCGTCCCTGAAGTTCAGGGGGTTGCCCGCGTAGGCCTTGCAGGGGCGCAGGTTGGTCTGGAGGTCGAACTCCTGGCGTAGGCGCACGATGGGGCTGCGGTATACCAGGCCTTTGCCCTGCAACTCGGGCACCAGGGCGGCTTCGGCCTCTTCCTTCGGCATGCTCGTGATGGCGCCGAACAGGGCGGCGTCCACGTTGTTGAGCATCTCGATGGTACGGTCTGGCAGAGGGTTGGCCTCGGTGCGCCAGATCTCCCAGCCGATGTCGCCGTGGATGTACTCGGCGTCGAAGCCGAGCTTGTCGAGAACGACTTTTGTGGCGTCCATCACGTCCACGCCCACGCCGTCGCCGGGCATCCATCCGATCCTGTATTTCGCCATATCCACGATCCTCCTGAGAACCGCCGTCTGTGCTGCCAGCATCGAGGCCGGCGCGGGAGCTACGGGTCGAACTCCTATGATAACGTCTTGAGCGGAGGGGGAAAGATGAATCGGACGATTCTTGGGACTTCAGCAGGGCGCTCGCCGGGGATCAGGGGGCGGGTGTTTCCGTCCTGTTTTCGATGCGGTATTCCAGCAGGCCCCTGAGCACGCGGACAGCCGGCCGTTCCGCACTGATGCGGTTCCGTTGCGCGAGTTCGTGGTTGAGGACCTGGGTCATGAATACGAAGGCGGCCGGCGCCAGCCACGGCAGCCAGCGTTTCCAGCGGTGAGCCTGGAGCAGTCCGTAGCAGCCCGTCGCCCCGGCCGACAGGATCACGCAGAAGCCGGCCGCGGAAAGATAGAGGTACTGCAAGTTGAGCCAATCGCCGCTGCGGTCCACCACGCTGAAAGGAATGACTGTGATGACGGTCCAGGAGATGAAGAAGCGCAGGGGGCGGCTGCCGAAGATGATGCCGAAGAACCCGAAAGAAACGATGGCCAGGGAGACCAGCACCCGGATCGGCACCCGCCAGTCGTACACGAATCTCACGACGGGGTGAGATGACTGCAGCAGATCGCTGACCTGCATGGGAAAGACCATCAGGTTCAGATATCGGAACAAGGTTTTCACGGAGTGGAAGATGCCCGCGAAAAAACCCAGGTGGTCCGGGGAAGCCCCCACGTCCTTGAAGCCCCACAACTCCTTGGCAACGGCGAAGGCCACGCCGACAGCCATCAGGATCATCATCGTGGGCGGAAAGACGGCCCGCCCGCCCCGCTCGCGGTAGAAGAAGAACTTGTAGGCGACGAGTACGAGCATGATGGAGAACATGGCGGGCTTGGTCAGTCCAGCCAGGCCGAACAGCCCGAGCCCGAGCCAGAACCAAGGGGAGGACATGCGGCCACCGTGCTTGAAGTCGACGCGAATCAACGCGTAGAGGCTGAGCAGGTACAGAAATCCGAGCAGGAGCGATTCGAGTCCCGCCACCACGAGCAACACCTTGCCATAGTGCCCTACCGAGAGAGCGAACAGCGTGGCCGCCGGAATCGCGATGCGGGAGCGGTGGAAGAGCATATTGACAAGCAGGTACAACACGAAGGCGTTGAGCCCGTGCAGGACCAGGTTCACGACCATATAACCGAGAGGGTTGATGCCGAACGCCATGTATTCCCACATGAAGGCCAGGCGCAACAAGGGCTGGCTGAACAGGGTCCCGAGGTGCAGCAGAAGGCTGCCGGGGTTGAGGCTGAGCATGCGTGCATCGTCGAGGACCTCGAAGTCCATGACTGAAGACAGCGGCAATTTGGGAATATCGTGGTACGCCACGAAGACCAGCAACTGCAGGCCGATGAGCATGGCAATGTGGTACCGGAAATTCCGCATGAACGGCCGTGCCTCGCCTTCTTCGTTGACCCGACAGTCGATGATCGTCGATCCTCCGATCGCGATCAACTCGTACCTTCAATGATCGGCAGGAGTTTCCGTTGCCTTACGTCTCTCGTGGCGGACATAAGCTGGCCCATGCCCTCGATGCCTTCGCGGTCGACCCTGCGGGCCTCGTATGCGCCGATCTGGGCTGCAGCGTGGGTGGGTTCACCGATTGTCTGCTCCAGCGCGGCGCAGAAAAGGTCTACGCCGTGGATACAGGCTACGGAGTGCTCGATTGGAAGCTCCGCAGCGACGACCGTGTGGTTGTGATGGAGAGGACCAACGCCCTCCGGGTTGAAATACCCGAGCTGTGCGGCCTGGTCGTGGTCGACGCCAGTTGGACGCGCCAGACGCGGATCATGCCCAAGGCCCTCTCTTTGCTGACTCCCGGCGGGGCGGTGATCACATTGGTCAAGCCCCACTACGAGGCGCCGCGGGATTGGCTCGACGGGGGCGTGCTCCCGGAAGACCGCCACCCGGACGTGCTCTCTCAAGTCATTGCAGAGCTTCGAGAGGCCGGTTGCGATGTGTGCGGCCCTGAAACATCACCCTTGCGAGGGGGCAAAGGCGGAAATATAGAGTATTTGTTGCATGTTTCTATGACAATATGAGAAACTCTGGGATTCCTACGATCCTGGAGGACCCATGCGACCCTGGACAAGTCATCACACATTGGCTCTCTTTGTCCTGTTTTGGGCTCACGTGGCCTTCGCCACACCTGCGGCGCCATTGAAGCCCGTCGATCAGGTGGTCGATGAGGTCATGGCGTTTCTAGACGCAGATGTGGGCATTGCGGGGATTCGCACCAATGACAACGAGCCCGGGGGATACCCCGTGCCTCCGTACTTCTACCACTACGCCATCAAGGACCTGAACGGCCTCTGGTCCAACGGCGGCGGCGGATATCCGGGTTATGCCTCTGTCAGTTATCCGGCCTACACCAGCTCGGTGGGAATCGATGCCTTTCTGGCCTATTGGCGCTACACGGGCAGCCCCGAGGCTCTGAGCCGCGCTACCGCCTACGCCGACTGGATCCTCGACCACCTCACCCCGGCCGGCGATCTCTATGCCCGCGTGCCCTACAGCACCCAGACCGACGCCGTCATGGGCGGCGGCTGGGACGGCGAGACCATCGAACTCGACAAGCCCCCGATGTTCGGCCTGCGCCTGCTCGATCTCTACGATGCGACCGGCGACGGCCGCTACTTCGCCGCCGCCGACACCATCGCCCGCACCATGGCCGCCACTCAGATGAGCGGCTCGGTGGCCGACGACGGCCGCTGGCCCTTCCGCGCCCGCCCGTCGGACGGCCTCGTCACCCAGGACTACACCAGCCACCTCGTGCCCGCCGTGCGCTTTCTCGAAGCCATGGGCGAACGCCTGGGCGACCCGTCGCTGACCGCCGCTTCGCAACGGGCCTGGGCCTGGCTCTTGGCAAACCCCTGCGACCCGGCCAGCCCAAGCTACCAGCGGTGGGAGGGATTCTACGAGGACCAGTCACCGGACATGCAGACCGGCTTCCGCGATCACTACTCGGCCCACGAGATGATCGTCGAGCTGATCCGTCGCAAACCGGCGGGTTGGCAAGCCGTCGCCGTGGATGTGATGGATTGGGTGCGGGCCACCTATCTGATCGACGCTCCCGGCGCCGAGGTCGGCGACTACTGGCCCTCGACCTTCGAATGGTCGGGTTGGTATCACGGCACTTTCGCCTCGACCCTGCAGTTCGCCCGCACCGCCGAACTGCTGCACCAGGCGCTGCTCGACGATCCCCTCGCCGATCCCTACCTCGACACTCTCGCCCAGGGCATGGTGCTGGTTTCGACCCACGGTCAGAACGACCGTGGCATCGCCGCCGACGGCCGTATGCACACCACACTGATGGACATCTGGTCCTACCTCGACAGCACGAGCTGGTACGAACAGAACTTCAACACGGTGAAGTACTGCATCGAGTTCATGGGGCTGGATCCGTCGTGGGCTCCTGCAGACGAAGACCACCTGCTGCGCTGGACCGACCCGGTTGCGAGCATTACCTACGGCGGCGCTGCGGTCGTGTCGTTCACCACGAGCGGCGGGGCCGGGTTCGAGATGTTCAAGCTGGCTGCGGCGCCGGGCTCGGTGATGGCCGGCGGAGTCGAGTTGCCGCTGTTGCCGACCGACGACGGCGTGAGCGAGGGGTGGACCTGGGATGCGATGACCCGGCTCTGCACGGTGCGTCACGGGGGCGGGCCGGTGGAGATTTTGGCGTGGTCGACGTCCGCGGCGGCAACGCCCCGTGCCGCACGACTGCTGCTGCCCACGCCGAATCCAGCGAACCCCTTCGTGAAACTCGAGATCCGTCTCGACGCCGACGCCGCGGTCACCCTCGACATCCTCGACGTGAGGGGTCGCCGAGTCCGTACCCTCTGGTCCGGCGCCGTGTCCGCCGGCGAACACGCCTGGCGTTGGGACGGTCGCTCCGATGACGGCCGCGACGTCGCTGCAGGTCGCTATACGGTCCGCCTGCGCAGCGGTCTCGAGGTGGAGACGAAGGCGGTGACGATCGTTCGCTAGATCGGATCCGTCGCCCACTCCTCTCCAGCGAATGTCCAGACGTCTGGACACCCCACCGCCTTGCCATCTCGGTCATCATCCATTAATCTGCCCCCCACGCCCGCACGACAACCTCCGGCAGAGGACCGTCCATGGAGATCAAGCGCCTTCCGCTCGCCCTGACTGCGGCCTTCCTGGCGGCCCAGGTCCTGCTCTCCGCCTGCGCCCCGTGTGGGCCGGCCGGCTGTGCGATCGATCAGGCGGCGTCATCGGCGTCGATTCCGACTACCGTTCCAGCCGCGCCGCCTCCGCCACCCGTCGTCGGCGACGGCCCCTGGAATCTCACCCTCTTCCACCTCAACGACACTCACACGGCGTTCACGCCCGAGCCCGCCACCTGGCGCGACGACCACGCCCTGGTCGGCGGGGTCATCGCCCTGCAGTCGCACCTCGTGGAACAACGCGCCGCCGCCGCGCCGTCGCTCACCTTCGACGCCGGCGACCTGATGACCGGCAACCCCATCAGCGAGATGGAAGTGAATGGCGTGCTGGGCGGAGCCTGGATCGCCATGCTCAACACCCTGGGCATCGACGCCGGCGTGATCGGCAACCACGACTTCGACCAGGGCCGCCCCAACGCCCGCGCCCTCGCCGCCGCCGCGAACTGGCCCATGATGGCCCTCGACCTCTACGACGAGCACGGTAAGCTCGAAATCCCGCAAGAGCCTGTTGTGATCGAACGCGGCGGCCTGCGCGTCGGCGTGATCGGCGTCACGTGCGCCGGCCTGTTCGACGTGACCGCCGACTCCCGCGTGGCCGGTCTCGAACTCGTCGACCAGGAGCCCGTCGTGCGCCGTTGGATCGAGGAAATCGACCCCGAAACCGATCTGATCGTGCTGATCACCCACAACGGCATCGAGGGCGACCTCGGCCTCGCCGAACACCTCGCCGGCAGCGGCCTCGACGTGATCGTCGGCGGCCACTCCCACACCCGCACCCGCGAGCCGCGCCTGGTCGGCGGCATCCTCGTAGTACAAGCCGGCGGCCACGTGCAGAATCTCGGCCGGCTCGATCTGCGCGTGGAGGATGACCGCGTAGTGGAATACGACGGGCGGTTGATCTCCCTGCTCGCCGCAGGTCGCACCGCCGATGCGGAGCTCACCGCTCTGGCGGACCGCTACGCCGCCGAAGTCGACGCAGAGTTCGGCCGCGTGCTGGCCACGCTGTCCACCGACTGGCGCCGCGACTCCCGCGGCGAAAGCAACGTCGGCAACTGGGTCTGCGACCGCCTGATGGAGCGCGCCGGCGCCGACGTCGCCCTGCTCAACTCCGGCACCCTGCGCCAGAACTTCACCGCCGGCCCGGTCACCAAGCTGCAGCTCAACCAGCTCATGCCCTTCGGCAACCTGCTCGAGATCTTCGAGGTCGTCGGCGCCGAACTGGAGCGCATCTGCCTCGTGAACGCCCGCGCCGCCGAGAGTGGCGAGCACGGTATCCTGCAGGTGGGCGGGCTGCGCTACGCCTACACGGTCGAGGGCGAAGATGTTCGTTTGCTCGAAACGTCGATCGGTGGGCAACCCATCGATCCCGAGCACGTCTATACGGTGGCGTGCCCGGACTACGTGGCCATGAAGGCCGAGCTGTATATGGATATGCCGGTGCCGCCGACCCGTTCGACGGGCGTCACGATCACCCAGGCACTGGTCGAGGCCGTCGAGGCCGTCGGCACGGCGAACATGACCATCGACGCGACAACCGACGGGCGCATCGCCCGCCGCTGATCCTGACCGAGGGAGGGAATGACCCATGGCACACGACATCGATTACGAACTGGTAGGCGACGACATGCAGGCCGTCATCGTGGAGCTCGACCCGGACGAGGCCGTACAGGCCGAAGCCGGCGCCATGCTCTACATGGAACCCGGCGTCGAAATGAACACCGGCGCCCAGGGCGGCATCTTCGGCGGCCTGAAGCGCGTGTTCACCGGCGAGAGCTTCTTCATCACCACCTTCAAGCACACCGGCGCCGGCAAGACGCACGTGGCCTTCGCAGCTCCATACCCCGGCAAGATCATCCCGCTGGATCTCGACGCCCTCGGCGGCTCGATGCTCTGCCAGAAGGATGCGTTTTTGTGCTGCGCCTACGGCATCGACATCAGCATCGCGTTCACCAAGAAATTCGGCGCCGGCCTGTTCGGCGGCGAGGGCTTCATTCTGCAGCGCCTCGCGGGTCACGGACTTGCGTTCGCCCACGCCGGCGGCACCATCCTGCAGCGCGACCTGGCCCCGGGCGAAACCCTGCGCGTGGATACCGGCTGCCTGGTCGCCTTCCAGGAATCGGTCGACTACGACATCCAGTTCGTGGGCGGCTTCAAGAACGCCCTGTTCGGCGGCGAGGGCCTGTTCTTCGCCTCGCTGACCGGACCGGGCCGCGTGTACCTGCAGACGTTGCCGTTCAGCCGGTTGGCCGGCCGCATCGCCGCGGCGGTGGGCCGTAATCGCGGCGAGCATCGTGGAGCGGGTGGGATCGCCGGCAAGGGCGGGATTCTGGGGGATCTGCTCAGCGGGGATTGATCCTGCGGAGTTTGGCAGGGAGGCCATCGGAGGGGACCGATCCAGGAGGGGTCGGTCCTCTTTTTGTGACCGGATAGGGTAACGATGATGTCTTGTGATGTGCTATGATTCCACATTATCACTGATTGCATCTCTGGCTCGAGATTCCGGCGGGCGCCATGACAACAACACGAACGATTCGATTCCTCCTAGTTCTCTTCTGTCTCGTCGGTGCCGTTTGCGCCCAGGCCATCGAACTCTCCGTCAACGCCGAACTCGGCTTCCTCTCCGCCGGGGACCATCGACTGGGCACCAGGTTCATGGCGGAGCTGGGCCCCGACTTCTTCGACATTCCCGAGCCGCCTCACGCGCCATCCGATTACTTGTCTCTGAGCTTCGCGCTGCCCGAGCCGGGCAACGTGTTCCCGAACCGATGGCGTGCCGATTTCAGGCCTGAGGGCGTGCTGAACGACGGCACCGAATTCTGGGAGCTGCACATTGAGAGCGATCACTTCGGGGCGATGGCCATGGTGTCGGTCGATCTGATCGAAGGGCCCTGGTTCGAGATCCAGGTGTTCATCATCGGTCCGGGTGGGCGGCAACGCGCGGAGTTGCCCGTGAACTTCGTCGTGCCGATCGAGTCGGGCCACGAGATCCGTTGGATCGAGCTCGAATACAACTCGCCCATAGCTCTAGAAAACACGACCTGGAGTGTCTTGAAGTCGTTGTACCGGTAGTGGTTATCGAAGTCGCAGCACATCGTCGCGGTTGAATGTGCGGTCGTACCGTGATATGAAGACAGCGATACGGCCCCACTCAGTATTCATCTCGCCCGATGATATTCCAACGGCCGGAGCACCGGCTTCGGCATGCTTTGTCCACTCTGTTGAGAGGATGGTTCGATATGCGTACCTGTTTCCTTCTGCTTCTCGTATTGACGACGGCGCTGGCCGGGCCCGTATCGGCTCAGCAGGACGTCATGGACCTCGTCCTCGTGGCGAACGAATGCGTTCCACACCACAGCATCCAAACGACCAGTCCGTTCCAGTCGGTTACGGCGTATCTGGTGATCTGGAATCCTTCGGCGGGCGGCGTGTCCGGCTGGGAGGCCATGATCGAAGTGTCCGGCTCTCCAGTAGCTCCGGCGTGGACCCTGACGGCGGGGCTCGATGTGGATTCCGATCCCAATCGATTCCAGGTAGGCATCGGACTCAGTCCTCTCGCTCTCATGCCCAACGGGTGCGGCGCCGTGGTTCTCGCCGACTGGACAGGGTTCGTTGCCACCACGACCAACGAAATATCGTTTTGGCTTCGTGGCGTGCCCGGTTCCGTCTCGTTCGACGGCACGCCCGGCTACAGCGGTCCCTATGCTGCCGGTGATTTGCGCTCCCTTGAAAACCGCTTCGTCGATTTCGACCGGCCAGTGTTCTGCATCAATACCGACAATTGTCCCGAAGTGGCATCCCTCGCTGCCTGGGTCAACGTGGCGGGCGTCCATGCCGGGGCGGCCCCCTGGAGCGATCTGAGCAACAAAGCTGCACTGGCCGCCACTGCCTCTGAAGCGATCGACTCCAACGATCAGATCGCAGACGATTCCGACATCGTGTTCATCGCCCCTGCGGTCACCCAGGAACTCGACGTTGATGCACGACCGGCCTTCGATCCCTACACCGAGAGCGGGCAGTGGACCTTCATTGCGCGTACTGAAACCATGGCGGGGTTCGACAACACTGTCGACCTGACGTTCACCCATTCCGCTTCCATCGCACAGGATATGATCCTGCACCTTCTCGACCGGGAAACGAGCACTTGGCAGGACCTACACGTCAATCCCTACTACCGGTACACAGCCCCGACGGGCGGCGGCATCCAGCAGCGCGTGTTCGATCTCTTCTTGGGCAACGACGGCAGCCTGATGCCCCAGTTCTCGGTGGTCATTGATGTAGGATCGGCGGGACTCGCCGATCTGGGCAACGTGGCGTCCACCCTGGCGGGAGCGACCAACGGCTACGATCCCGCCCTCGACACGCCGGAGCCGCCAGCTGCCCCTGCTCCCTCGCTGTCTCTCTATTTCCCCCATGAGCCCTGGGGTTCGGTTTTCGGCACCAGGTTCATGCGTGATGTGCGAACCCCGTACGAGCCCTCCCTTTCGATGGGCACCTGGACGTTTACTGTGGACCGCGCCGGCGACTTTGGTCCAAGCGTTCCGGTCGTCCTGGAATTCTCCCCGAGCTTTTCGAGTATGTTGCCGTGGCTCGTGCGTTTGCGCGTTCACGAAACCGGCGAGATCATCGATCTTAACGCCAATGGATGGCGGTACGAGTGGATTCCCGGGCCCGGCGGTTCGACCAGCTTCGATCTGATGATCGGGACTCCCGAGATGCCCTATCTGAACCCGGTCTCCCGCTCCATCCCCAACGGTTGGTCCCTCTTGGGGGCGCCCCTCGTTCAACCGCATGGTGCGGGCACCTATCAGTCCATGATGCTGGACGACACCTCCGGTCAGGCGTTTATCTTCGGCTATGACCCCGCCCTGGGCTACGATCTCCTCAACCCCAACGACTCGTGGCCCCGCGGCGAAGGCGTATGGCTCGGTTCGGCCACGACGTTCGATTGGAACATCACCGGTGAAGTGGATCCCGACCCTGTGGATGTGACCTTGAACAATGGCTGGACCTTGGTGGGCTATCCCCTGTGGTTCCCCTCCGATCTGATGGGCGTATCGGTCGTGTACGGCGGATCGACAATTACCTGGGCGGATGCCGTGAGCGCCAACCTCGTCGGCGCCGACATCCACGGCTACGACAACGCCACGGGCGCCTACACGACCGGCACCGCTCTCGACACCTGGCACGGTTATTGGTTCTGGGCGAACCAGCCCGGCGTCGTCCTCGTGTTCGACTACGAAGCCATGCCCATGACCGCTCTCCGCCGCTGGCAACCCTTCGCCGTCCTCGACGACGAAGACAACTGGCGGCTCGACGTCGCCGTCGAAGGCGCACACTCGACCCTCACCCTCGGCACCTGCGAACTCTCCTCCGATGGTTTCGACGCCTATCAGGACCGGGCTCCGGCGCCGAAGTCCCCTGTCGACGTCGACGGCCCCGAACTGTTCTTCGACCACCCCGAGTGGAACCTCTCGACCGGCGCAAAGGTCGCCAGCGACATCCGCGAACCGCTGGCCGGCCTGCCCCGCGCCTGGGACGCCGTGCTGACCTCCCCGGCCCCCGGTCCGGTAACCCTCGCCTGGGACCCCGCCACCTGGGGCGGCACGAGCGATCTCCAGGTCTACCTGCCCGACCAGAACCGCGTCGTCGTGCTGTCGATGCGCGCCACGACCTCGGTCACCCTCGATGTGGGCACCGAGCCCCTCGCGGTGCAGTTCCGCACGCCGTCGCTCACGGGCGTCGAAGACGAGACCCCGGCCGCGGTCGCCTCGTTGACCGCCCGCCCGAACCCCTTCAATCCCCAGACCGAACTGTTCTTCACCTCCCCGAAGGCCGGCACGGCGACGATCCGCATCCACGACGTTCTTGGCCGCCTCGTCACGACTCTCCAAGCCGGCGATCTGCCTGCCGGGGCCCAGGGCCGCGTGACCTGGCGCGGCCGCGACGACGCCGGGCGCGAGGTGGCGAGCGGCACGTACTTCGCCGCGTTGGCCGTCGACGGGCGGGGCGTGGGGGAGATCAGGAAGTTGAGTCTGGTGCGGTGATCCATGACTGGGCTGGGGGCGGGTTTGTCCGCCCCCGGCGCCTCCGAGGACATTCGACATGACGGCACATGCTATGATCGCGTCATATGGATGATGGACATCCCGAACAGACGGAGGAGAGACATGAATCCTCACCAGCGGATGTTGTGTGCAATCTTATTCATGACGATTACAGGCGTGGCGATTGCTCAAATCGAACCAGACCCGGATGTGCTCGGCATCTATTTCGACCTGAACGGAACGGTGTACGAGCAATACACTGCCGCACCATTCCAAATCGTGACGGCCTACGCTCTCGTGACGCGTCCTTCGGACCCGATCGGTATCAGTGGCTGGGAAGCCGGGGTGATCGTCGATGGCCCGGCGGTCGTTCCACACTGGTCGTTAGCTGCGGGCATGGATGTCGATCTCACCGATACGGGTTTCCAGGTCGTGATCGGCACGGGCGCAGAGTGTCTTCCCTCAGCCCAGGCCGTACTTCTCGCTACCTGGACCGGTTTCGTGATGTCGCCGACCGATCAGATCCTGTTCACGGTCACAGCCTTGCCGGGCTCGGGTTCGTTCGGGGGGCGACCCGGGTACACGAGCGGCTCGGATCCGTCGATCCAGATCCCACTCGAATCCAGTAGTGGATATCCATTTACCTACTGTGCAGGCATCAACAGCTCATTCATCGAACCTGGGCCGACCTATAGAATGCTCGTCGAGATTACGGCCTCCAATGGACTCCAGACGGATTACAATAATATGCTCGGGTTCAACGACTGGTCTGTGGACGGACTTGGTTCAGAGGACGATCCCGCCGAACCTCGCCCCGACTCCGATTACCTCCGGCTGACCTTTCCCCACCCCGAGTGGGATGATCCCGCCGGGCCGGATTACGACATCGATCTCCGGGACTATTATTGGTATTTCACGTCGGCGAAGACCTGGAACTTCAGAGTGGAGACTGACCATACAGACCTGCCCGTAACGCTTGTGTTCCACTCATTATACATCTACGGCAACCCTGACAATCAGCGCTTGGTGAACCTGGCCTCCGGCGAGCAGGTAGTGTTCGATGCCTATGAAGAGATTTACGAGTTCATGCCGGAACCTAGCGGTGTGAACTTTTTCGAGTTCACGGCCGGTCTGCCCGATGGCCCGACCGGAGTGGATCCAGTCGCGGCCAGCCCGGATCTCACCGCCCGCCCCAACCCCTTCAACCCCCAGACCGACCTGTTCTTCACCTCCC
>ERZ890953.557-NODE-557-length-21168-cov-5.350258_pt1 | contig 21168 bp, 19 predicted proteins | sample MGYA00521264_ERZ890953 | MGnify/ENA primary metagenome ERZ890953 (study PRJEB32303, sample SAMEA104408629) | aquatic metagenome | biome: Brackish water; feature: Chemocline; material: water | place: Baltic Sea | collected 2014-10-26T21:54:00 | depth 200 m ...
TATAATTTGTAGGATAGTATATGCGAAACTAAAAAAATGTGTGAAGTAGTTGGCAAATTAGAACATTATTCTATAAATAAAACACTTTCAGTTAAAACTTAAACTGTTTTAACAGTTGGTCAAGATTTTTTGCCAGTTTAACGATTTCATCCCCCTGGGCTGAAGTTTTCTGGGCATCACTGGCAGTACTTTCAGACAGGCTGGTTATGTTCATAATGTTAGTCTGAACCTGTCGGGTAATAACAGTTTGCTGCTCAACAGTCATATTCATCTCCTTATTCATGTGATGAATGATGGATATGCTCTCAACAATCATTTTTAACATATTATCGGCCGATTCAACTTCTAATTTACGTTCCTCAGCCTCCTCTTTAGCAAGGCTCATAACTTCTACAGCCCGTTTTGCACCAGATTGTAATTCCACTATGATTTGTTCTATCTGCTTTGTAGATTCGTGAGAACGAGTTGCCAATGTGCGAACCTCATCGGCAACTACAGCAAATCCACGACCCTGTTCGCCGGCTCTGGCCGCTTCTATCGCAGCATTTAATGCAAGCAGGTTGGTTTGTTCAGCAATATTTTTGATGACATCAAGCACACTGCCGATGGATTCACTTTGCTGATTAAGTTCAACAATCACCTCGGAAGCATTTTCAATTCGAGTCACCAGTTTGAGAATACCCTGAATAGCAAGGTAGGTGGTATTGGCTCCCTCCGTTGCTCTGGTTTCAGACTGACTTGACGCTTCTTTCACATTAGAAGCAGTCAAACCAATATTTTCTACAGACTTTTCAAGTTGAGTGATGGATTCGGCTACAGACTCTGTTTCCTGTCTTTGCTGGATGGCTGCAGCTGCGGTTTTTTCAGCAGAATGAGATATTGCCGATGAAGTATTATTTAATTGGGATACGGCTTCATTTACCTGTCCAAGACTGTTAGAGAAATGTTCGAGTAATTGATTAAAGGCTCTGGCTACCTGACCGATTTCATCATCTCTGTCAATTATTATGCAATTTGTCAAATCCTGGCTTTCTGTATTACTGACCATGATGGTGCGAATTTTATTAAGTGGTTTAAGTAATATAAAACCAATATACCACAGTATGAAAAATAGACCTGCGACCAGCAAAGCTATGTTTATGAGGGATAAATGCAATAAATTATTATTGATAATCTTATCCAGATCTTCCAGTGAATAGTCGACACGAACAGTACCCAGTAAAGTGCCTTTTTCAGTCACATGGCATGTTAAACAATTGGTGCCCTTATAGTTTTCGGAAGAAAACATGGGCAATATCACGGAAACTGAGCGACCGGATTCATTATCGGTTTTCTTAATCAGTGGTTGTGTTGAACGTAATCCTTCTGTATCAAGTTCATCTTCAATTATCTGTTCCTCATTACCGGATCCAAATAATTTACTGACAGCTTCCGCTCGTATAATCTTAACCCCGGTAATCCCCGGTTCTGCCAGTAATTTTTCCCTTAATATAGCGCGTTGAGTCATAGTGCCCGATAACATCATAGTATTCACGTTATCAAAGTATGTACTCGCTATCTGATGAGTTTTTTCGATGGCTAAATCCATAACCATACTGCGCTCATTACTGGCAGTTATCATGGTGGTTAATATGATAAGCAGAGCGAAAACAAGCAGTAAAACAAGCAGGATTTTTAACTTGATACTATTCGATAATTTAAACATTAGTTTTGAAATCCATCTGGTTTTTTATTTCTTTCGGATAATTATAGTAAATCTTTAGAATATTTATGATAAAAAAGCATAAACTGTGCAATTTATAAATTAATTTAGGGGACGATTTATGAAAGCCATAGGTTATCAGCATTGCAGGACCACGCAGGAAGATGATATTTTGCTGAATATACAGCTTGATAAACCGGTTGCAACGGGTCGGGATTGTTTGATTGAAGTAAAAGCCATAGCCGTGAATCCGGTGGATACTAAAATTCGAAGTACTGCCCAACCCGATAAAGGTGAATATCGTGTATTAGGCTGGGATGCAACAGGTGTTGTCAAAGCAATTGGGGATCAGGTTACGGCATTTAAACCGGGTGATAAAGTGTGGTATGCAGGTGCAGTGAACCGCCCTGGTTGTAATGCTGAATTCCAGCTTGTCGATGAACGACTGGTTGCATTAAAACCTGAAACTCTATCTTTCTGTGAGGCAGCAGCCTTACCGTTAACAAGTTTAACGGCCTGGGAAATTTTATTTGATCGTCTACAGATTCATCAACAACCTGAAAAGCAAAAAAGCTTACTAATCACCGGGGCAGCTGGTGGTGTAGGTTCTATTATGATTCAACTGGCCAGAGGATTAACGACAGCCAAAGTGATCGCTACTGCATCACGCGAAGAAACTGAAAAATGGGTACGCCAGTTAGGAGCTCATGTTGTGCTAAATCATCATAAAGCCCTTTCTAAGGAACTGGAGAAGGTGGGTTTAGCATCGGTTACTCACGTAGCCAGCCTAAATCAAACAGATTTGCATTTCGCCGAGATAGTTAAAATGCTGCAACCACAGGGTAAACTGGCGTTAATTGACACACCGGTTCAAGCGCTCGATTTATTGTCGATGAAACAGAAAAGCCTGTCTCTACACTGGGAGTTTATGTTTACCCGATCAGCTTTTGAAACCGATGATATGATTCATCAGCATCATATTTTGAGCAGGGTTGCCGAGCTTGTTGATAATGGCGTTATTAAATCTACCATGAATCAACATTTTGGCTCTATTAATGCCGAAAACCTGATCAAAGCACATCGATTTATCGAAACTAATACATCAATTGGTAAAGTTGTTCTTGAAGGGTTTTAAATAGTAATCTATGAACATAATTTTAATGGCTCTGTATGAGAATCATGTAATGTCATCATTGCGTCCATTAGTTCCGTAAACGGAAACAAGGGATACAATGACTGTGGTTAGGGTATTTAGCCGTTTTACATGATTTTTATACAGAGCCAAATAATTTAAATCATCGAAGATGACTGCTATCGAGGCACGTTGGTTAGCATCGAACAACAGTATGATATTGAGGGTATTAATCTTTATAGCTTAAACTTCGTGTTGATTCGGTCAATTAAATGCCCATTTTAGTGACTATAAAGGGTAAATTTATCACCATTACTCGACGAGCTGGTTACAAATCCCTATAGTACGCACCTCGTTAAATCTCTTTCGTATTTGTTCAGGAACATTCCATTGATTTCAACCGCCAATATCACCATGCAGTTTGCTGCAAAACCTCTATTTGAAAATATTTCAGTTAAATTTAGCGAAGGAAATCGTTACGGCCTGATTGGTGCCAATGGTTGTGGTAAATCAACATTTATGAAAATACTGACTGGTGAACTTGAACCATCTGCCGGTTCGGTATCTTTTAGTCCGAATGAGCGGGTAGGTTCACTGTCGCAGGATCAGTTTGCGTTTGAAGAGCATTCTGTTATCAACACAGTCATCATGGGACACCCTGAATTATGGGAAGTAAAACGTGAACGTGATCGTATTTACGCTTTGCCGGAAATGTCTGAAGCCGACGGTATGAAAGTCGCCGATCTGGAAACTGAATATGCCGAAATGGATGGATATAGTGCTGAGAGCAGGGCCGGTGAACTGCTAATGAGTGCAGGCATAGATCAGGCATTGCATTATGGATTAATGAGCTCAGTAGCACCCGGCTGGAAACTGAGAGTATTACTGGCCCAGGCATTATTCTCAGATCCTGATATTCTGTTACTTGATGAGCCTACCAACAACCTCGATATTAATACGATTCGCTGGCTGGAATCGGTGTTGAATGATCGTAAAAGCACCATGATTATCATTTCACACGATAGGCATTTTCTGAATGCAGTCTGTACACACATGGCAGATATTGATTATGCAGAGTTGCGTATATATCCGGGTAATTATGATGATTTCATGACTGCATCAACGCAGGTACGTGAGCGTTTACAGTCGGATAATGCCAAGAAAAAAGTTCAAATCGCTGAACTCCAGCAATTTGTGAGCCGCTTTTCGGCGAATGCCTCGAAAGCTAAACAGGCCACCTCACGCGCCAAGCAACTCGATAAAATTATACTGGATGATATCAAGCCATCCAGTCGGGTAAGTCCATTTATTCGTTTTAACCAGACCAAAAAGTTACATCGCCAGGCACTAATTCTGGAAAATCTTTCTCATGGATTCGATGAAACACTGTTCGAGAATGGCAATATTATTCTCGAAGCCGGTAGTCGGCTAGCGGTTATCGGAGAAAATGGTGCGGGTAAAACTACTTTCCTGAAATTGTTAATGAATGAATTTCCACCTGATCAGGGAGTTATTCAGTGGTCTGAAAATGCAACGTTGGGCTATTGCCCGCAGGATAGTACGGCAATTTTTAACAGTGATTTAAACCTGTTTGACTGGATGAGTCGATGGCGACAGGAAAATCACGACGAACAGGTTGTCAGATCAACTCTTGGGCGTTTATTATTTTCCAGAGAAGACTTTAAAAAGAAAGTGAAAGTGTGTTCTGGTGGAGAAAAGAACAGGTTACTGTTTGGCAAGTTAATGATGCTGGAAACTAATATTTTACTGATGGATGAGCCTACCAATCATCTGGATATGGAATCGATTGAAGCATTAAATATGGCACTGGAACATTACGAAGGCACATTGATCTTTGTCAGTCATGATCGAGAGTTCGTTTCATCGCTGGCCACGCGCATTATAGAAATTAAGAACCATAAACTGGTTGATTATCAGGGTAGTTATGAAGACTATCTTACAAGCCAGCAATCTGTCTCTTAGCATAAACTTTTTTCCAGTTTGACTTTGTAGGGCGTATTGAGTGTATAAAGACTCGATTTCAATAAATTTAACCAGATAATTAACGAACGGTAAATCCATAGTGTTTGATGAATTAGACGACAGCCTTAATCTGGCTATCAAAGAAGCCGGTTTTGAAAAGCCGACTCAGGTTCAACTGGAAACACTGGAACCTGCACTTGATGGCCAGGATCTGTTTGTCAGCGCAGAAACCGGCAGCGGTAAAACCTGTGCTTATCTATTGCCTACTTTTGAAAGATTATTACCGCATTCTCGACATGAAGTTTTAGCGTTGGTACTGGTACCTACCCGTGAACTGGCACAACAGGTTCTAAAGCAGGCTAAACAGTTAGCCCGCTTTACTAATATAAAGCTGGGGCATATCGGTGGTGGCACTGATATCAAAAAGCAGCAGGAATTAATTGCTCAACCTCCACAATTTCTGGTAGCGACTCCGGGACGTTTATCCGGTTTGCTGGCCAATGATGAGCTTGATTTGAGTCAGGTTGAAGTACTGATACTGGATGAAGCGGATCGCCTGTTAGACATGGGTTTTAGCGATGAAATCATGGCCATAGCTGATCATTGTTTTAATCGACAGCAGACTCAATTGTATTCTGCCAGTCTGGCCCATAAAAAATTACGTGGTCTTGCCGCTGAACTACTTACAGAACCTAAAGTTATCGAGCTGAATCAGCTCACTGATAAACATGAATCAATACGTGAACAGATTATTTTTGCGGATGATAGGGCCCACAAATTTAAATTATTAGTGTGGCTGCTACAGAATGAAGTCTATCAGCACGGTTTAGTGTTCTGTAACTCCAGGGAACAGGCCGAACAACTGGATCGCCTGATGCGCCAGAAAGAGATCAGTTCAGGTATTTTACATGGTGGGCGTGATCAAAAAGAACGCAATTTAGCGATGAGTAAGCTAAGGCGCAATCAGATCAAGGTGATTGTCGCCACCGATATCGCCGCTCGTGGACTGGATGTTGAAGGCATGGATCTGGTTATTAATTTTGATATGCCACGGCGGGGCGAGCTATATGTACATCGCATTGGACGAACCGGAAGAGCCGGGGAAATCGGTCTGGCTATTTCGCTGGTAATTGCACCTGAATTTAATTTGATGGCTGGAATTGAACGCTATCTCAATCATAAATTTGAACGTCGTAAAATTACCAGCCTGGAAGGTTTTTACAAAGGTCCGAAAAAACAGAAAGCCTCGGGGAAAGCTGTTAAAAAGAAGAAAAAACCGGCTAAGCGTAAAAGATAGTGTATCGATTGACCTGAACAGCTGTAAACTGATTATCAGCTGTAAACTAACATAAGTCATTAAATCAGGTCAGTTGTTTGTAAGATGGTTATAAAGAAGTATAATTTAAAATATCGTGAATAGGACTCATTGAACAGGAATAAAGAATAAGCAAAATAACACAAACTATATTGTTAAATCTTGATACGGAATAGTTGTAAATATAAACATGAATATTCGCTTACAGTTAGCGGATATTGCTGAATAACTATAACCCTTTATTTATCAACATAATGTTACAGAATAATTTATATAAAGATGATTTTATGCAAGCATCTGAATATCTGCGTATGGTAGTTCCATTCCTTTCAAAATACAAAATTCCTGCATCTCCCTTGAATTACAGGATAGGTTATGACTTTATATCCGGTAATAATGTTGAACTGAAAAAAGCTCTGGATAGTTTTATTCATGATCATGAAGAACTCTCAGAAAAAATTCTACTGGAATTATATAAACAGTTTATTACCGAGGGCAATGGTGAAGCTGTTGATTCTGTACGACAAGAGTTGCAAAAAGTTATCGACCAAATACAGAATGAATATGATAATTCGAGTAGTGAACTATCTGATTATTTAACCTCGTTGAATAGTTTTGTAGATATTTTATCCGGGTCAGGGGAAAAAGAATCACTTGCTCTGGAAACTCAAAAGGTGGTTGAAAGTACTGTCTCTACTGAAGTATCACAACGTAACTTTGAATCTCAATTATCCTGCATGATGGATGAAATGCAAACTCTACGTAAGCAACTCGAGCAGGTACGGGAGGAATCATTGACAGATGCATTGACAAGTCTTTCGAATCGTAAGGCTTTTGATCAATTGTTAGCAAAGCAAATACAACTAAACACGGAACTAAATATACCTTTTTGTTTAGTCATTGCCGATATTGATTATTTTAAAAAATTTAACGACAGTTATGGCCATCTAGTCGGTGATAAAGTGCCCAAATACGTTGCTAAAACGATTAAATCCTGTGTCAAGGGTAAAGATGTTGCTGCACGCTTCGGTGGTGAAGAGTTTGTACTTATACTTCCAGAAACAGAAATGGCTGGAGCTGTTACAGTCGCAGAACATGTTCGTGTAGCCATTTCTAAAAGTGCTCTAATAGATCATAACAAGAATATCAATTATGGAAAAATCACCATATCTCTAGGTGTTAGTTCATACCAGCCAGGAGATGAACCTGCAGATTTAATAAAACGTGCGGATCAGGCACTCTACCGGGCAAAAGAAAATGGTAGAAACAGGATTGAAAAAGCAGATTGATTTCAGCAACTAGTGTAGTTGAGGAAACTAAACTAGTTGTCATGTCGGAGAGCTGATAAAACCGATGATTAAAATTGCATCTATATGCTTAATATTTTGCCGGGCCATCTAAATATGGACAATGAAAAATTGTTAGAAGCGATAAACCAGAACATGCCGTTCGGTAAATATGCTGGTCGAAAGTTATTAGAGTTGCCTGAACCTTACCTTGTCTGGTTTCATGCCAAAGGTTTCCCTGCAGGTAAGCTAGGGCAGCAGCTTGCGCTGATTTATGAAGTTAAACTGAATGGACTTGAAGATATGCTGCGTCCTTTAATAAAAGGCGAGTTTGAATAAAATCGGGGCAGAAAAATTACCCCGATTTCTAAAAACTGTAAGCAAAGTCTAAATTTATCGGGCTGCTAACCCATTTTTATTTTCACATGCTCCAGGTAAATAGATTTATGAACATCACCCAGACTGAGCATACCGATAAGACGATCACCAACAGCTACTGGTATACGTCTAAATTTATTACCGACCATTTTAGCGGCGGCTTTTAATATTTCTAAATCGGGGGAAACAGTAATAACTGATTTTGTCATTAAATCTGCAACCGTCATTCCTACCACATCAGAGTATTTACCCAGTGCCGAAGTCATATTCACGGTGGCCATGCCATCCATCATTTCTTCAATTTTAGGAAACATGGGGCCCAGAACATCTCGTTCTGAAATAAAGCCGACCAGCTTATTATCATCTTCAACGACTGGAATTCCACTCAGGCGGTACAAGCACATCATACTGACGACCTGCGCCATGGGAGTATCAGGGGTGACTGTTTTGAGTGAGGTGCTCATGACATCTTCAACCAGCATAGTATTTCCTTTTTGTAATTAGTTAATCGATAAATTATAGGTTGCGATACAGTATGTCAATGCTGAGATGAATCAATTCTGATTCAGGTCGTTTTGTGACTTTACTTTTATAAGGCAAACTTAATCAGTTCCTGAAAAATTACTATAGCTAGTGATTAGCAGGAATCAACTGGCTCTGTATTTCGTCAGATTTAAATTGTCTGATATAGCGTTTTATCGATAAGTCCTCATGTCTTATATCTGTCCGCTTGCCACTAATGATATCAGCCAGTAAACGGCCGGAGCCAAAACTCATTGTCCAGCCTAATGCCCCGTGCCCTGTGTTTAAATAAAGATTAGAAAGTTCGGTCTCGCCAACAATTGGAGTTCCATCCGGTGTCATCGGCCGTAATCCTGCCCAGAATTCATCATTTTCTATAGATGCCGTTTCAGGAAAAATATCCGTAGCAACATGTCTCAGGGTTTGCCGACGTTTTTCATTCAGATTCAAATTATACCCGTTCAGTTCAGCTGTACCCGCTACACGTATGCGGTCACCAAGCCGTGTAATGGCAACTTTATAAGTCTCATCCATAATGGTTGATACTGGCGCTGCCTGAGGATTGGAAACGGGTAGAGTCACTGAATAACCTTTAACAGGATAAACCGGACTATTAATACCATTGGTTTTGAGTAATTTAGTAGAATAACTTCCCATAGCCATTACGTATTTATCGGCCTTATATTCTTTTTTATCGGTGATAACCGAGTGAATTTTTTTATTTTCAATACGCAGTGCAGTTATTTGCGTGTTGAAATCGAATATGACGCCCATTTTTTTGCAACTATCAACTAACTGTTGAGTTAACTGGTAACAGTCACCTGTTTGATCCAGAGGTAATCGTAAACCTCCGACAAATTTGTGTTTGACCTTTTCCAGAGCAGGTTCAACGTCAATGCAGCCGTTAATATGCAGCGATTCATACGGCATCTGGTGTTTATCCAGTATGGCCATATCTTTCTGGGCAGAAATAAACTGTTTGCGAGTCCTGAATAATTGCAAAGTACCCAGGTTGCGCTGGTCGTAGCTGAGATCTAATTCAGTATGCAGTTGCTGTAAAGATAAACGACTGTATTCAGCGAGTCTTAACATACGATTTTTATTTATGTCATAACTTTTCTCATTACACTGGCTCAACATGCTGGCAATAAATTTATATTTTGCCCAGTCAGGTGATGCATTTACCACTAGAGGACTATACCTGCTAAACATCCATTTCAATGCCTTGAAAGGTATTCCAGGAGCTGCCCAGGGTGCGGAATACCCCGGAGAAATCTGTCCTGCATTAGCAAAGCTGGTTTCCAGACCGGCAGCTGGCTGTCTATCAAGAACGCGTACCTGATGTCCCTGACGGGCCAGATAATACGCAGTGGTTGTGCCGATGATTCCACTTCCCAAAACTAAAACTTGCATGTTGGTATCTCAATATTGTAATGACAATAAAGTGAGAATAATAAAATAACAACGGAAATAAATGTTGCTGTATTTGTGAATTTACCAGAAAATAAATTGTTAAAATTTAATTTTACAGTAAATATTATGGAAAACGATAAAAACAAAAATAGAAAACTGGATCGTATCGATAGAAATATCCTGTTTCATCTACAAACTAATGGGCGCATATCCTATGTAGAACTGGCAGATAAAGTTGGCTTGAGCACTTCTCCGTGCCTGGAACGTGTTAAGTGTTTAGAAAGGGATGGCTTTATAACTGGTTACCTGACTCAGTTATCGGCAGAAAAGCTTGATGCTGGTTTGCTGGTGTTTGTAGAAATAAGTTTGAGTTATACCTCGGGAAATGTATTTGATGAGTTTCGTAGCGCGGTTAAAAAATGGCCACAGATTCAGGAATGCCACCTGGTTTCTGGAGATTTCGATTATCTGTTAAAAATTCGCATCGCCGATATGGCATCTTACCGCGAATTACTCGGAGAGATTGTGCATGCATTGCCTGGTGTTAGAGATTCCCGAACTCTGGTTGCCATGGAAACTGTCAAAGAAACCTGTGAAATTGAGATTAAAGTTTAGTGTATCATCCTGTATGCTGCGTAAATTACATAACAAGTTCAAATAAAAACCCAGGGGAGATTAATGACGAAAACAACTGTTCTTATCGGCGGTTCCGCTAATAGTCAAATTCATTTGGATGCCAGCATGGCTAATCGTCATGGATTAATTTCTGGTGCTACTGGAACAGGTAAAACTGTTACATTACAAATACTTGCAGAAAGTTTCTCAAGTATTGGTGTACCTGTTTTCGTGACCGATATCAAAGGTGATCTTTCAGGTTTAACGCAACCCGGTAAACCTCATGTAAAGATCGATGAGCGTATTCAGTTTATCGGTATTGAAGGTTACCAGCAGCGGGCACGTCCAGCCGTTTTATGGGATGTATTTGAAAAGCAGGGGTTACCTTTACGTGTGACTATTTCAGATATGGGGCCGCTGCTGCTTTCTAACCTGTTAGAGTTGAATGACACGCAGTCAGGTATTTTATATGCCTGTTTTGACCTGGCCGATGACGATGGATTGTTATTACTGGATTTAAAAGATTTAAAATCCATGCTGATCTGGATGGCCGATAATGCACAGCAGTTAAAATCAGAATATGGCAATATCTCATCCAGCAGTGTAGCCGCCATTACCAGAAAACTACTGGTGCTGGAAGAGCAGGGTGCTGACCAGTTTTTTGGTGAACCGGCATTTGATCTCGCTGATATCATGATCTCCGATTTTTCAGGTTTTGGCTTGATTAATATCCTTGATGCAACCTGGTTAAGTTCGCGGTCCCCCCGAGTTTACGCAGCATTTTTACTGTGGTTTCTTTCTGAGTTGTTTGAGAATTTACCTGAAGTTGGTGATGCAGAGAAACCAAAGTTCGTTTGTTTTTTTGACGAAGCACATTTGTTATTTGATAAAAGCTCAAAGGCTCTGGTTGAAAAAATTGAACAGATTGTGCGCCTTATTCGGTCTAAAGGTGTCGGAATTTATTTTGTCACACAGAGTCCACTGGATATACCGGAAGATATTCTGGGACAACTGGGCTTACGCATACAGCATGCATTAAGAGCTTTTACCCCGAAAGATAAAAAAGCAGTCAATACAGTTGCAGAAACTTTCCGTCCTAATCCTGATCTGGATATAAAACAGGTAATTGGTTTACTAGGTACAGGTGAAGCACTGGTGTCCACCTTACAGGCTGATGGCTCACCCAGTGTTGTCGAAAGAACGTTGATCCGTCCCCCAGAATCACAGATAGGACCGGTCGATGATAACACCCGACAGGACCTGATCAAGCGATCTCCACTATATAGTCGATATTTTCAGGACATAGATCGTGAGTCAGCTTTTGAATTATTGAAAAAGCGAGCAGAACAAAAAGAACACCAGTTACAGCAATCTCGTGAGCAACAGGAGTTGGAGAAACAACGACTGGCAGAAGAGAAAGCCAACCGACCACGACAAAGTGCAGGTCGTCCACGGCAGTCATTTGCCGAAGCTATGATCAAGAGCACAATGCGGTCTGTTGGCAGCACGCTTGGCCGTAGAATTGTCAGAGGTTTATTAGGTTCATTGTTAGGAAAATAAATTTCCTGCTATTTTACTATTGTCAGATAGGTATTGAAGGATTAGTCTATAAACTTAGGATTTTAACCTGAGCCTGTAAATAAACAGGCCATAAGGATTAGATAAAGTGTCTACTGGATCAATCTTACAAGCGAACGATGCTAGCGCTATTGTTAATACGGTCAAACAGGTCATGCATCCCCTGTTTGATCAAACTTATCTGCTTCAATACCTGATTAAAATTCAGGCTTTGTATGCCTGTATTCCACCAGCCGCCATTCAAACACTACACGAAAAACTGGCTTTAACTGAGGCGCAGATAAAATCAGTCATTTCATTTTATTCATTTTTATCAATCGATTATCAGGGTAAATATCGTATTCTTTTCAGTGATAACATTACCGATCGTATGGCCGGTAACCAGTCTCTTTTTCATCAACTGTCTGAAGCTATTAAAGGGGCAGATGCCTCCATTGATTTCACTTCCTGTACTGGTTTATGTGACCAGGGTCCGGCAATGCTGGTAAATGGTCATGCTATTAACAGACTGGATACTCAACGTATCAATGATATTGCCCAGTTAGTCAACAACAATGAATCATTAACAAACTGGCCAGACAATCTTTTTAAAATTGAAGATAATATCAGACGTGGTGATATCCAGCTGAATGCACGAGCTGGAGATGGCAGTGGAATTAAAAATGCAATGAATCTTGGGTATCAAAAAACTTTACAAATTTTACAGAATTCTGGTTTAAGAGGTCGCGGAGGTGCAGGTTTTACCACTGCAAAAAAGTGGCAGTTGTGTAAACAAAGTGAAGCAGTGCAGCGATATGTAGTTTGTAATGCTGATGAAGGTGAGCCCGGAACCTTTAAAGATCGAGTTTTATTTAATAGTTCGGCGCATTCGGTGATCGAAGGTATGACTATCTGCGCTTATGTCATTGGAGCACAGAAAGGTTTTATTTATTTACGTGGTGAGTATCTGTACCTGCTAGAACATTTAAATGACGTACTGCAAAGGCGTCGGGAAGCGGGGCTGTTAGGGCAAAAAATACTGGGGAAATTAAATTTTAAATTTGATATAGAAGTTCATTTAGGTGCCGGTGCCTATATCTGTGGTGAAGAATCTGCACTGATTGAGTCACTCGAAGGAAAACGAGGTATGCCTCGTATCAGACCACCTTTTCCGGTCACTGAAGGTTATAAAAATCAACCGACGGTTGTTAATAATGTCGAGACCTTCTGGTCTGTTAGCCGAATTCTGCTGAAAGGGAGCAACTGGTTTAATAAATTGGGAACAAAGGAATCAACTGGAACACGCCTGCTAAGTATCAGTGGCGATTGTGAAAGACCGGGCATTTATGAGTATCCTTTTGGCGTCACTTTGCAAAAAATTGTGGAAGACTGTGGTGGCATTGAGACACAGGCGGTGCAAATGGCTGGTGCGGCGGGGAATACTGTTTTGGCCAGAGATTTTGATCACCAGGTGAGTTTCGAAGATCTGTCAACCGGCGGTTCATTTATACTAATTGGGGGAAATCGCAACTTACTCGATATGCTGACTAACTTCGCCGATTTTTTTAAACATGAGAGTTGTGGATTCTGTACACCCTGTCGGGTAGGAACGTCTCTGATTGCGGATACTCTACATCGATTTGAAAAGGGCCAGGGTTGTTCTGGCGACCTGCAGCATTTGAAGAAAGTTTTAAAACTAATGCAAAAAAGCAGTTTTTGCGGTTTGGGTAGTAGTGCTCCAACAGCATTCCTGAATGTACTCGAGAATAGCCCCGATGTTTTTGATTGTGGCATGTCAGTTGAGTCAGCAGAGATCTATTTTGACCTGAATGCTGCTACTGCTGAATATAAAAAGATTACAGAGCCTGGGGAGAAAGGAATTTAGCCATGCCAGCCTTTAAGATAGATGATCAGGAAGTTGAGTTTATACCTGGACAAAGTGTTATGCAGGCTGCTTTGGCTGCTGATATTTATATTCCGCATTTATGTTTCCATGAGGATTTCAAAGCTCATGGCAGCTGCAGGATTTGCTTGGTCATGCAAAACGGACGTTATCTCTCGGCCTGTACGATACCTGCCGTTGAAGGCATGGACATTATAAATATTCGCGACGATGTTCAGGAACAACGTAAACAGTTGCTGGAATTGCTATTTATCGAAGGAAACCATGTTTGCCCTTCCTGTGAAAAGAGCGGTAGTTGCAGTTTACAGTCTGTTGCTGAATTCTGTGGATTGCTATCCCCCTCATTACCTTTTATGTATCCAAACCGGAGCGTAGATGCCTCCCATGCCGATTTTTTACTCGATTTTAATCGCTGTATTTTGTGTGAACTGTGTGTTCGGGCCAGTCGTGATGTAGATGGTAAATCGGTATTTGGTATTTCAGGTCGCGGATCTAATGCGCACCTGGTTGTGAATTCAGCAGATGGCAAACTGGTGAGCAGTTCATTTGAGAAAACTGATCGTGCCGCCAGTATTTGTCCGGTAGGTGTTATTCTGCCTAAACACAGGGGATTTAAAGTTCCAATTGGTAAACGTGAATTTGATGTAACTGCAATTAATGAAAGGCGCGAGAACGATGCCGGATAAAATTAAAATTGCAACGACTTCACTGGCAGGCTGCTTCGGCTGCCATATGTCATTGCTGGATATCGATGAAAAGTTTATAGATCTGGTTGAGTTAGTTGAATTCGATCGTTCACCCTTAACAGACATAAAAAAAATATCCGATTGTGATATTGGGTTAGTGGAAGGAGCGGTTGCTAATAGTGAAAATGTAGAGGTTTTAAGGGATTTTCGTAAACACTGTAAAACACTGATAGCCGTCGGAGCCTGTGCTTTAAACGGAGGCATCCCGGCTATGCGCAATCATTTCACGCTGCAGGAGTGCCTGGAAGAATCCTATGTTGATGGAATGGGTCTGGATAACCCGGGCATTCCTGATGATGCTGAACTGCCTATGATATTAAACAGGGTATACCCTGTGCAACAGGTGGTTAAAGTGGATTACGTGTTACCGGGCTGCCCACCTCCGGCAGAAATGATCTGGAATGTTCTAAGTGCCTTGCTGGAAGGTCGTGAACCTGTAATTAACGCCAGGGATATTCATTATGACTAGAATTTGTATTGACCCCATCAGCCGTGTTGAAGGTCATGGTAAAATAACTTTACAGCAAAATAAACAGCAGGTTATTACTCAGGCACGTTTACATATTGCTGAATTTAGAGGTTTTGAAAAGTTCATACAGGGACGACCCTACTGGGAAGTGCCGGTACTGGTGCAGCGCCTGTGTGGAATTTGTCCAGTCAGTCATCACCTGGCTGCAGCGAAGGCCGGTGACATGCTGGTGGGAGCTAAGCAACTAACCCCTACGGCTGAAAAAATGCGCCGTTTGATGCATTTTGGTCAGGTTCTACAGTCTCATGCGTTACATTTTTTTCATTTATCTTCACCTGATCTGTTATTCGGTTATGACGATGAAGTGCGGCATAGAAATATTGTCGGAGTAATACAGGATTTTCCTGATCTGGCGAAGCAGGGTGTTTTATTACGTAAATACGGTCAGGAAGTTATTCGAATTACCTCCGGTAAAAGAATTCATGGAACCGGTGCCATTCCCGGTGGAATCAATAAATGTTTAACCACCGATGACAGAGATTTTCTACTTAAGGATATCGATCAAATTGTCGAATGGGGCGTATCTGCAGTGGGAATATTTAAGAAAATATTTTATGAGCATGCAGATTATCATCAGCAGTTTGCGAGAATTGAAAGCAATATGGTTAGCCTGGTTCGAGCCGATGGAGCACTGGAGTTGTATGATGGCGGGCTGCGAGTTAGATCTGCAGATAACCGGCTACTATTCGATCATCAAAATACCAATAATTACCTTGATCTGATCAATGAACATGTTGAATCATGGAGTTATATGAAGTTTCCTTTCCTGAAGTCACTGGGAGTTGAAAAGGGCTGGTATAGAGTTGGACCACTTGCCCGTATGAATAACTGTGATTTTATAAGTACTCCTCTGGCGCAACAGGAGAGACAGGAATTTATGAAATTGAACAATGGGTTGCCGGTTCAGTTTACATTAGCTTATCATTGGGCGCGATTAATAGAGTTATTACATTGTGCCGAGTCGATTCGTGAATTATTACCCGATACAGATTTGTTATCAGGAGAGCTCACCGTAAAAGGTGACATGCAACAAACAGGAATCGGTGTCATAGAAGCACCTCGCGGAACTTTGTTTCATCATTATGAAATTAATGAAGAAGGACTGGTGACGAAAGCCAATTTAATTGTTTCTACCACTCATAATAACCAGGCAATGAATGAATCAATTCGTCACGTGGCGAATCAATATATCAGCGGAAATGAAATAACCGAGCCTCTGTTAAACCAGCTGGAAGTTGCGGTCAGGGCTTATGATCCCTGTCTATCCTGTGCCACTCATGCGCTGGGGCAGATGCCTCTGGAAGTCAATCTACTGGATGAGAATGGTCTGATTCTAGACAAAAAAATCAAATCCTCAAACTATGCCGGTTAAACCGGTTTTATTGTTTGCCTATGGCAATGAATCACGTGGTGATGATGCTCTGGCTCCACTGTTACTGGGTAATATACAACAAAAATGTTTGAGCTGCGTTGCGGGGCATCCATTGAAATTTTTAAAGGATTACCAGATGCAGATTGAACACGTTATGGACTTACAGAATTGTGAGAGAGTCCTGTTAATAGATGCTGATTCCTCTCTGGATAAGGCTTTTCACTTTTATCCGGTAACAGCTTCAGCTGAAAGTTTATACACAACACACGGTATGAGTCCGGGGACTTTATTGCACACGTTCAGAAAAGTGTTAAAACAAAAGCCCCCTTTAACATCAATGCTTGCGATTCAGGGTATTAATTTTAATTTAGGCGAAAACCTGTCTGAACCTGCACAGAGAAATTTGCAACTAGCGACTGAGTTTTTAATTTCTTTACTGGTAAGTGATGATTTTAGAAATTGGGATGAGAAAATATTTTGAATAAAGAGTTAATCTAAATTCCAATATCATATGTTATAGAAATAAACCTGATTTCTATGTAAAACTAGTTGAATAGTTTTGAAACTAAAAATTCTTTTCCCTGATACCAGGAAGGGTGAAATCATGAAAGCATCAGAAGTTATGGATCCAAATCCAACCACATTAAAACCAACTGACAGTATTGAATGTGCTGCGAAATATATCATGGAAAGGCGTTACCGAAGTTTACCGGTTGTGGATGATAACTTTTGTTACCTGGGCATGTTCGGTGTTAACTGTCTGTTAAAACAGGTTATTCCTAAAGCTGTATTTATGGATAAAGGACTAAAAAATGTCAGTTTTATTCATGAATCTCTGGAAGATCTATATCAACGTTTTTCCGATGTAAAAGATCAGCCTATTTCTGTTTGTATGACTACTGAAATTAATTCAATTTCACCGGATACTGCACTGACCGATACGCTGTTACAGCTATATGAAACCAGAGCCAGTATTCCGGTAGTAGAGCCCGGTACCTGTAAACTGCTGGGGATGATTTCGTATTGGGATATAGGAGATAAAATTATGCAGACTGGAGTTGCTGAAAATGCATAATCTGAATCAGCCAGATATGATTTTAGGTCTTTCACCTGTTTGGTTTGCCGGAACACTTTTTGTCGTCACTTATGTGTTGATTGTTACAGAGCGTCTTAACCGCGCCATCATATCAATGATGGCTGCTGCTCTAATGATAGTGAGTGGTGTGTTGACACAGGAAGCTGCAGTGCAGGGTGTCGACTTTAATACCATTGGATTATTGACGGGTATGATGATCATCGTCGGTATTACACGTGATTCTGGTGTATTTCAATACCTTGCAATACGCTCTGCCAAGGTTGTGAAAGCTGATCCCTGGGGCATTCTGGTGATGCTAATGCTGGTTACCGCATTGCTATCGGCATTACTGGATAATGTGACCACAGTATTATTAATTGCCCCTATTACCTTATTGATCACCGATACCTTAAAAATATCAGCCTATCCATATTTATTTGCAGAAATTTTCGCTTCAAATATCGGCGGTACAGCGACTTTGATTGGTGATCCTCCGAATATCATGATCGGCTCCGCAACGGGGCTTGGTTACAATGACTTCCTGTTCAACCTGGCTCCTATTTCCATTTTGATTTTATTGGTATCTATGGTTCCTATTTATCTAATTTGGGGAAGGCACCTGACAGCTGACCCTAAACTCATTAATAAAGTAATGCAATATCGTGAAGTCGATGCTATTAAGGATTGGGTGTTATTGAAAAAATCAATGTTTGTACTGACTCTGGTTATGGTTGGATTTATTGTTGGACACGACTATGGATTACAGCCGGCAACGGTTGCCATGTTTGGTGCCGCTTTATTGCTCACATTAAACTGCCTGCCACATGATCAGGAAAAACAATCTAAAATGGTGGCAAGATCTTTATGCGACGTTGAATGGATAACCATCTTCTTTTTTATTGGTTTATTTATTCTGGTGTATGGAGTCGAGACAACAGGCATTCTGGAAGCCCTGGCTCATAAAGTCCTCGGCTTAACCGGTGGAGATAAAACCATAACCGCAATTTCCATATTATTTGTTTCTGCAGTCGCTTCTACTGTTGTGGATAACATTCCCTTTGTAGCGACCATGATTCCGTTGATTAAAAACATGGCCCCCAGTTTAGGCGGTGCTCAGGAGTTAGTGCCCATCTGGTGGTCACTAGCTCTGGGCTCTTGCCTGGGTGGTAATGGCAGTCTGATAGGTGCCAGTGCGAATTTAATCGTAGCTGGTTTTGCCGAACGATCGGGGCAGCCGATTAGGTTTTTACCGTTTATGATGATAGCTTTTCCAATGATGTTACTGTCTGTCCTAATCAGTAGCCTGTATGTCTATTTCAGATACTTTTAAGAATTTATCACCACGAAGTCACGAAGTACACGAAGATAAATCATTTTGTTTCAATTACTGTTTTCTAAGTGAAAACAATTACAGACTTATCCAGTTATCTTTACCTGTCGTTCTTCGTGCTCTTCGTGACTTCGTGGTGAATATCCATTACAGATTCTGATGATCGAAGTATCCATGTTCAAGAAAATATAAAGTTTGTCGTATAGTTTGCTTGTTTCTCATCATAAAAGTGTGGGTTATAGGCAGGATTATAAAATCTTTCATGCCTTCTACCCTGGTGTTTTCTACAGCCACTTTGCCATCATCCTGACCTGTCAACAGGCTCGATAGAATAGGGTTCAGACTTCTTTTTCCTGCTATGACTCCCAGTTCAAAGTCAACCGGTCCAAGTTTCTTTGGCAGGTCATCATCAGAGGTTCCCAGTTGTTGGCCTGCAGGACCATTGACCAGGGTATAACCGGGCACATTCTTTAATTTGTCGACCGCTTCACTACCCTGATTGGGAGGGCCCAGCATCACCACACGTTGCAATCCGCAAATAACTTGCTGCTCAGAATACTGACGAACCAGAATACCTCCAAGAGAATGGGTAGCGAAATGGATATTCTGTAAATTTTGCTGGTGACATTTATTTAAGCCGGCTTCAATAGCAATTGTTGCCAGCTCTGCAATAGGTAATTTTCGAGAGGGATAATTAACATTGGCTACAAAATATCCCTGCTTCTGCAAAGCTGATTGCATGCATTGCATAGATAAATAAGTTCTAGCCAGCCCGTGTAACAGAATAACGCATTCAGATTTATGGTCACTTTGTGTCATCTAAGCCGTCACAGTCAGATCGCCAATGCACAATAGAATTAGCATAATATTCTAAAATGGTAGTAGATTCTTTCTCTGCTTTATACAAGCCATCCTGAAAACCTATAAAGCCGCGACCGGTTAACATATCCAGCGCTGTAGTTAACACGTGCTCACAGGCACTTTCTGAAATATCAATTGGTGCTCCTAAGTCACGCAACTGTTTAATTCGAGTCACTGCTGCTGTTTTAAGTTGTAGTTCGCTTTTCCACTGTGACTTGTTGTGTAATACGATTTCGGAGATGAGTGCGACCGGTAGAACTGGTATCACCTGGCGAATTTCATGCATCAATTTATCGGAAAGGTTTTCAATAAATTTAAAGCGATTGTGCTGATCGAGTTGACTGAAATCGATTTGTTGCTGGTGACAGTAGTTGTGAGCAGAAACCGGTTTACCAAAGTTTACGCTGGCATAACCAAAACGACGCCAGCGTGCTTTTCTTTTCATCATTAATGTTTTAAAGAAAAACCTGATAGATGTTTTTATCACAAACCAGCCACTGCGTTTAGCTGCATCGGGGTTTAGGCGACGGGTTAGACTTTTATCTTCAATGACCCGGTCATAATTTATACCAACCGGAATAAAGACAATGTCTCTATCGATTTCCGGGTGATAATCTCTCAGCATATAATCCATAAAGCCAAGTCTTGGTTCGCGTATTTTACCGTCTCTGGTTAAACCACCTTCGAGAAATACTGCCTGACAAACACCGGCACGAGTAGCCAGGTTAACATAACGTTCTAATACCCTGCGATATAAAGCGTTACGTGAATTACGCCGCACAAAAAATGCACCCATTGATTTAATCAGAGTTTGCAGTGGCCAGATTCTGGCCCATTCTCCCACGGCATAAGAAAGTGCTGTTTTTTCTGCGGCCAGGAATGAGACCAGAACATAATCCATGTTACTGCGATGATTCATCACAAAAACTACGCTGGAATTTAACTTGATATCCTGAAGTTTGTTATCATCATAAAAACCAACTCTAATCCTGTAAATTAACCGGCTTATTTTTTTAGCAAACCAGTAACCGAAACGAAAATAGATATATGCGTTGAAGGTAGGCGCTATTTCGCTGGCATATTTAAGTGCTCTGGCCTGAGCCAGTTCAAATGGCATGTTATGTACTTTCGCATACTCTTTAATGGCTTCAATTACCTTATCATCAAAAATTAACTGATCGATCAAAGCCTGTTTGCGGGTTAACTGGAAAGGTCGAATTTGAATATCCAGTCGTGTATTAACTTCCTTGATAACACGATTTACCCGTCTTTGTAGGTACCATCGCATACCTGGTAATAATACTCTATCCAGCAACAGCAATAGAGCGAAAAGTATCAGAATGATAAAGAGCCAGTACGGCAAAGTTATTGTATTTTCCATCGACTTGAATTATGTCCCGAATTCAACTCATAAGTGCAACTTAACCTAGCTGCACTGTTAAGGAAAGA
>ERZ890953.558-NODE-558-length-21159-cov-7.891821_pt1 | contig 21159 bp, 23 predicted proteins | sample MGYA00521264_ERZ890953 | MGnify/ENA primary metagenome ERZ890953 (study PRJEB32303, sample SAMEA104408629) | aquatic metagenome | biome: Brackish water; feature: Chemocline; material: water | place: Baltic Sea | collected 2014-10-26T21:54:00 | depth 200 m ...
ACACCGACACCGACTCCGACACCGACGCCGACGCCGACAGCGACGCCGACACCGACGCCGACACCGACGTCGTGGATGAGTTCGACACCCTCACCACCTACATGACCGACAACGGCCTCGACCTCCCCGAGATGACCTCTTCGTGGATCCTCTCCGCGCAGGACGTCTTCGACGCCGGCCTCGAGAACTGGTTCATCGTGGACCTGCGCACCTCCGACAAGGACGGCAACGGCGTGGTGGACTACATCGATGGGCACATCGAGGGCGCCCACAGCGTGGGCATGGGCGATCTGGCCGCCTACGTCGACGCCAACAACACCGACGGCAAGCAGGTGCTGGTCTACTGCTACACGGGCACCACCTCCGCCCAGGCCACCATGGGCCTGCGCCTGCTCGGCCACGACGCCGTCTCCCTCAAGTGGGGCATGAGCGGCTGGCACAGCGACTTCGATCTGTGGACAGGCAACGTGGGTGACGCCGCCTTGGACTACGACAGCTGGTCCACCGACGCGTCCCCCGCATTGGGCAGCTACGACATGGCCGAGCTCGCCACAGGCGAGACCGATGGCGCCGCCATCCTCTCCACGCAGCTGGACGCGCGGGTGTGGGACGGCACCAACAAGGTGCTGGCCGCTGACGTGCTGGCCTCTCCCGAGGACTACCAGATCTTCAACTACTGGGGCGTCGATGACTGGGACCACTACGGCCACATCGACGGTGCGTACCAGCTCACCCCCGGGGAGATCGGCCTGGACGACCTGTCCATCTTCGATCCCGGCGCCACCATCGTGATCTACTGCTGGACCGGCCAGACCGCGGCCATGTTCGCCGGCTGGCTGCAGGCCCTGGGCTACGACGCCTACGCCCTGCTCTACAGCGCCAACACCATGATCTACTCCAGCCTCGAGAGCCACAAGTGGAGCGCGGCGGTGGATCTGCCCTACGTGACCGGCGAGTAGCATCGCTCCAGCGACGAGGTCGTGCTCAGGCGCGCTCGGGCCTTCCGCCCGGGCGCGCTTTTTTTGGTCACCGTGTTCAGATTCATTGCACATAGACTATGACGCATTTGTATGATCTTCCGTAGATTGCGGGTGGTCCGTCCTGGGTTGCCATGGGCCCATGAGGCATTCTGCCGGCAGCGAGGCAGGGCAATGCGACTCACATTCACCGCGGTGCTGACACTTGCCTATGGCTGCGGAGGTCCCGTCGGACTCCCTGTGGCCGAACTTCCCGACGACACGGGCGGGGTCACCGTCGCCACCCGAGGCGCCCTCCAGGGTTCAGTGGTCGATGCCGACGGCGCACCCTTGGCTGACGCCCACCTGGTCACGGTGCCCCGTGGGCACGAGGCCAGCACCGACGTCAGCGGCGCCTTCCTGCTGGACTGGCTCCCGCCCGGGGAGTACCGCCTGGTGGTGTCGGCGGCGGGCTACGAGCCCGTGGAGCAGGGCAGCTGGGTGATCGAGGCCGGCGAGGCCACGGTGGTCGAGCTCAGTCTCGAGCCGGCTGGCGCTGCAGGGGTGGTCACGGTCACGGCCACAGGGCCGGACGGGGCTCCGCTGGTCGGTGCCTTGGTCAGCGCGTCCACGGGCGCCAGCGCGACCAGTGACGCCGCCGGCGTGGCGCGGCTCGATGGGGTCGCGGGCGAAGCCATCGGGCTCTGGATCGAGGACTCCGAAGGGGCCCTCTGGCCCCGCAGTCTCCTGGACGTGAGCATTCCGGCCGGAGGTGGGCTGCAGTGGCAGGCGCAGCTCTCTGGGCGTCCGCCCGCAGACGCCAGCTACGTGGGGTCCACCCTGTGTGGTTTCTGCCACTCGGAGCCCGCGGCCGCCCAGGCCGCCGGCCCCCATGCGCAGGCCCACGTTCAGCAGCCCTCCCAGGCGCTGCTCGACCTCTTCACCACGGGCGCCGAGCTGGACCTGGGTGGCGCCACCGCCACCCTGTGGCTCGACGGCGACCAGCCGGTCGTCACCCTGCTCGACAGCCGAGGCGATGCGGTCACCTTCACCGTCGAGTCCTACCTGGGCGACCCGGAGCGCAGCACGGTGCCGGTGGTGCGCGTGGACGAGCAGAGCTTCCCCTTGCCCCTGGCGTGGCGCGCCGGGCTCGCCGCGCGCTCGACCTACCCCGACAGCGCCGCCGCCCTGGCGCCCTTCGAGCGGGAGCGCTGGTTCGGCGAGGACGGCAGCTTCGCCTTCGGCGGTGCTGGGCCCGAACCGCGGCTTTCCGCCGACGCCTCCTGTCTGCCGTGCCACAGCGCGGGCTACAGCCTGACCATCCGAGACGACGGCGGCGTAGATCTGGCCTATGCCAGCTCCAGCGGTCGCTACGACGGTGTCGGCTGCGAGGCCTGCCACGGGCCCGGTGGTGGCCACACGAGCTCCACGGATCCCGCCGCCATCACGGCTCCTGCGCGGCTCGACGCGGCGCGGGCAGACGAGGCCTGCGGCCAGTGCCACTCCCGCACCCAGGGCAACGACAGCGGCTTGCCCCACCCCCACGCCGAGCCCGGGCGCTTCATGCCCGGCCATACCCTGGCAGACTTCGCGGCGTCCGTTGCGGACCACTGGCCCTCCGGCGCTGCCGCGGTGGGCAGGATGCAGCTGGACGAGCACCGCCTCTCCTTGCACGGTGATGCCGGCAGCGGCCTCCGCTGCCTGGACTGCCACCAGGTGCACGGCGCCCTGGAGCCTGCGCCCGCGCTCCTGCGGGGCTCGGTGGACGACAACGCCCTGTGCGACGCCTGCCATCTGGCCGGGACCTTCGGCGGCAGCCATGACGCTGTGCTGGCCCACGCCGCCCACCTGCTCTACCTGCCCGAGGGCGCCCAGGAAGGCGGCCGTTGTGTGGGCTGCCACATGCCCCCGACCGCCTCGGACGGCTGGTGGAGCGAGCAATCCGGGGCGGGCGACCGCACCTCCCATCGCTTCACCGCCCTCAGCCCCGCCGACACCCTCGCGCTCTTCGATGCTGCTGGAGCGAGCGAGCTCGAGCTGGGGGCGTTCCCACCCCACGCCTGCTCGGACTGTCACGCCTGGAACGCCTGGTACTGGCAGGGCTTCGGGTGGGACTTCGCCGGCCCCCACGGCGATCCCCGTCTCGCAAGTACCCACGAGGCCTTCCAGGCCAGCTGGGAGGAGCTTTACCCATGATCGGCGTCCTCCTGATCCTGGCACTGGGCTGCGGTCGCTCCTCCGACTGGGTCGCACCGGCTGCGCCCGGCGCCATGTTCCCCCACGCCACGGGCTACGACCAGGCCCTGGCGCACGGCGGCGACTACCTCGAGCACGGCGCGGCCGCCTGCGTGAGCTGCCACGAGGTCGAGCCGGGCACTCCCTTCTGCGCCGAGTGCCACGACAGCTACCCCCACGCATCGGGCTGGGAAGAAGGCCAGAGCCATGGCCAAGGCCGCTCCGGACCGCTCGCCCAGCGGGAGCCTTGCGACAAGTGCCACGGGGTCGAGCAGACCGCTGCGGGTCGGCTGGCTTGCACCAGCTGTCACGCCAGCTACCCCCACCCTCTGGGCTGGGAGGCTGCGGGCCAGCATGGCGTGTACGGCCTGGCCCGCGGCGACCTGTCGGCGGTCTGCGGTACCTGCCACGGCGCCGCCCTCGAGGGTGGCGAGGTGGCCCGGGCCTGTGACAGCTGCCACTGGAACTATCCCCACGCCGAGGACTGGAGCGCCAGCCATGGAAGCTCCGGCCAGGGACTTCGGCCTGCCCCCGCACAGGGCGCCTGCACCGCCTGCCACGGTTCCGACGGCGGCAGCGTGGGGGTGGCCTGCTCCCGCTGTCACGCGGCCTACCCCCACTCCGAGGGCTGGGGCAGGGGGCACATCCAGTGGAGCGCCTCCCGCGGTGAGGGCACCTGCACGGGCTGCCACGACGCCGACGAAGGCCCGGCCGCGATGCCCGCCACCTGCGCACCCATCTGTCACGGAGGTGCGGAATGAGCCCCTTCGTCCTGGTGCTGCTGGGCGTCGCGTCGGCTTCGGAGCGCGTGGACTGGCGGCTGTGGTCCTGGTCGGGTGTCGAGGCGCGCCCCAGCTATGCGGCCGAGTCCCAGGTCCGGGTCGAGCAGCAGCTCGGGCTGGCGCTGCGGGATCCGTCGGGGCTCAGCTTCGATGCCCTGGGGGCGGTTCGCGACCCCCTGGACGGGGCCTGGACCGGCGATCTGTACCGCCTGGCCATGGGCCTGCGCGGCCCCTGCTACAGCCTGAGCCTGGGGCGCTTCGTGATGGCCACCGAGCGTGGCTTCCTGCGGCTCGACGGCGCGCAGCTGGACGTCGGCCTGGCCCCCGCGGTGACCTTCCACGGCTGGGGCGGCCGCAGCTGGCATCCCGAGACCTACGAGCGCGGTGAGGACGCCTTGGTGGGCGGCGAGCTGCGACTGGACTCCGGCGGCGTACTCAGCGGCGGTGCTGGCTGGGAAGGCCGCCTGCTGGACGATGAGGTGATCCATCGCGTACACGGCTACGGGCGTGTGCGCAGCGTCCGCGGTGGCTGGGCCACGGCCCTGATCGAGGCGGCGCCCATGGAGAGCTCCGACAGCCTGGTCGGCACGTCCGCCCGCGCGGCGCTGCGAGGCCACAGCCCCATCGGGAGCGCCGTGGAGCTGGGAGCGGGCTTGCGCTGGGAAGACCTCGAGCGGGCCGTCCAGCCCGAGGCCCTCAGCTCGCCCATGGACTGGCTCACGGGGCCCGGCTACGCGGCCGCCGAGCTCGAGGCGCGGGCCGACATCGAGAAGGTCAGCGTCAGCGCAGCGGTGGGGCCCACGCACCACCTCCACCCGGACGCCCCCCGCACGGGCGGCCTGGCCAGGGTCGGGGCGCGCTACACCATCACCGACGGGCTGAGCGCTGGCCTGGCGCTCACCGGCGCCCTGGCCCAGCCGTCCTGGGTCTGGGGTGGCGTGGCCGAGGCCCGCTGGCAGCTGGGAGAGGCTTCGTCGCTGGCCATCGATGCCGGCTGGTTCCGCTTTCTGCCCATGGAGGGCCCCATGGCCAACGTGGTGGAGAGTCGGCTCAGCGCCGAGCTCCCCTTGCTGTCCGGCGACGCGGGTGAGCTCACCCTGCTGGGGCAGGTGGCGGCCGGCTCGGATCGCCTGCTCGACCCCTGGGTGCGCGGCGGGCTCTCACTCCAGGGTGTGTTTGGCCGAGGGAGCACCCCATGAAGAAGCTCTCGATCCTGGCTCTGCTGCTGTTGGGGTTCTCGGCGTTGGCCGACGATCCCCCCAAGCTCATCGACCCACTGCCCTTCTCCCACAAGACCCATCGTGGCGCCTTTCGCGCTGCTCGCCTGGTGTGTGTGGACTGTCACCCGCTGGGGCGCACGACCGATCCCCCCGTGGCCGACATGCAGGCGCCCCTGAGCACCTGCCACGCCTGCCACCTGGAGGAGATCCCCGGCGTGCCTCACGGGGCGAGCAACCAGTGCAGCCTGTGCCACAGCGACCTGCGTGAGCTCCTCCCTGCCAATCACCGCGACGGTTGGCGCGAAGACCACGCCGACGACGCCCGGGCCGCGGCGGCCGAGTGCTCCGCCTGCCACAGCAACCAGGAGTGCTTCGCTTGCCACGATGACCGTGGCCCCATGGCCAAGAACCCCCACGGCCCGGGCTTCCGGGTCACCCACGGGGTCGAGGCTCGGGTGGACCCGCAGCGCTGCACCAGTTGTCACGCAGGGGAGTCCTGCCTGGCCTGTCACAGCGGGGGGACCCTGCCATGGTGATGCTCGTCCTCGCGCTCCATCTGTTGCTCGGCTGCGGCCAGGATCCTTGCCCCGACGGTTCCATGCTCGACGGCGAGCAGGGCTTGGTGGTCACGGCGGCCGAGCATGGCGGCGCCTACGGCGTGGCGGACTGCGACGCTTGCCACGCCAGGGTCACGCTGCACCGCACGGGCTGCACCCCCGACGTCGACCTCGAAGCGATCCAGGACATGGTGGACGCCGACGGCCTGGAGTCGTGCTCTGTCTGCCATGGCGACAATGGCGTGGAGTCCCCATGAACGCCCTGGTTCTCCTCCTCTTCCTGGTCGTCTCGAGCTGGGCCCAGCAGGCCCAGGAGGCCGAGCGCGTCGATCCTCACAAGGATCCCACGGCCTGCGCCGAGTGCCACGTCGCGGGGCCTCCTGAGGTCGGCGCCGCCAAGCCCATCGTCGAGACCTGTCGTGGGTGTCACCCCGACGGCGACATGCATCCTGTCGAGGTCGACCCCGGTGAACAGGTCATCCCTCCGTCGTTTCCGACCTCGGGTGACGGTGGCATGACCTGCTGGACCTGCCATGTGGACCCCCAGTGCCCCGCGGGCCAGAAGGTGCCTGAGCCCTACCTGCGAGATGGACCCTACGAGTTCGTCAACCAGCTGTGCTTCACCTGCCACTCCCGCGGCGAGTATGAGCGCACCAACCCTCACCACCCCGAGATCGACCGGGTCGAGGACACCGACTCCTGTACGGCCTGCCACACGGCCCGTCCCGAGGTGGGGGCCAAGCCCGATGATGCCAAGATCCGCACTGTGGTCGGTGGGGTCTGCATGACCTGCCACGATCCCTTCCCGCACCAGGGCACCACCGCCCATGTGGGCGCGAAGCTCGAGCCCGAGGTCATCGCCCAGCTGCCCCCGCAGATCGCGGTGGGCGCCGACGGCACGGTCCAGTGCTGGAGCTGCCACGAGGTCCACGACCGCCCGCCGTTGCCCGATGCACGCTGGCTCAAGGACACGCGCTTGTCCTCGGCCATGACCCAGCTGGTGCTCGACCATATGGCGGAGACCGAGGAGCTGGTCTGGCTGGCCCCGGATGATCACGGCGTCGAGGACCACCACCCCATGCTGGCCCTGCCTGAGGAGGATGGCAGCCTCTGCAGGGTCTGCCACGTCCCGGAGCTTCACGAATGATCCCCCTCCGCACCTCGATGCGTCGCGCCTGGCCGGCGTGGATCGCGCTGTCGTTCGCCGGCTCCGTGGTCGCGGTCAGCACGCGAGTCATGGCCGAGCCGGCCGCAGGCCCCACCTGCGACATGTGTCACCGCGAGTCGGCATCTCCTCCCGACCCTGCGGACGTGGACTGCAACTGCGACTTCTTCTGCAAGGACAAGTACTACACCAAGCCCGAGGGCATGCACGGCAACTTCCCGTGCACCACCTGCCACGCCGCGGCCCAGGTGGGCAGCTATCCACACACCAAGCCGGTGACGGTGGTGGACTGCGCCAGCGCGTGCCACAGCAAGCAGGCCGCGGTGCTCGAGGCCACGGTCCACACCTCCGAGGCGCTGCACGGCGTCGGGATGACGCACCCCATCGTGGGCGAACACCAGAGCGCCTGCCTCACCTGCCACCCGCCCCACGCTGGCAAGGGCTACGGAGAGGCGCAGTTCGTCGAGTACAACAGGCGCTCTCGTCCATGCTTGGCCTGCCACGTCGACGAGCGATCGGCGGCCCCCCAGGTGCACGGCTACGAGCACCCGCTGCATGTCTTCGATGCCGAGGGCAGCCGCTGGGGCGCCCTGACCACCATCCCCTTGTTCGATGAGCACGGGCGGGTGGTGGAGGATGGCCAGACCGGCGCGCTGACCTGCAACTCCTGCCACTCCAACCACGGCCCCGATGCGGGCCCCGAGCACCTTCGGCGCTCAGGCTGGCAGAAGGCCTGCGCTGCCTGCCATGGCGCAGACAGCCTGGCGCTGTACCGCTACTTCCACAAGCCCGAGCGCCGTGCCCATGTGGTGGTGCAAAAGGCCGTGCTCGAGGAAGGGCAGGCGCCGCGCCCGCCATGCGCGCCGGGCGAGCCGGAGCCCGAGGCGCCCTCCGCTCCCGCGCCGGAGACGGCCGAGCCGGTGAGCGAGTAGCTACTCGCCAGATCGCCAGAGCTCCTGCCGGTCGTCCCGGGCGGTGCAGAGCCAGCCTGCAGCCTCGAGGGCCAGGCGGGCCAGCGCCGCGCGCTCGCCACCCAGCTCGTCGACGTGGAGCATCACCTGGGCGATGCCCTGGTCTCGCAGCGCGGAGACGTCTGGTGGGCTGGGGGGCTGGTCCTGCACCAGTGGATCCAGGGCCTGCCAGGTCGCCAGCCACTCGGCCTGGCGCCCGTGGGAGACGCCGTTGAAGTCCGGGGCCCAGGGGGAGGCGGCGGCGTGGTCGATCAGGGTGTAGAGCAGGTAGCGGGCGCGAGGGCGGGAGCGGTTGATCTCACCAGGGGGCCGAGCCACCGGACCGGGGACCTCCAGCAGCGGCGTGGGCGTCACCCCGTCGTAAACGGCGGGCAACCCCGCGGGGGACCCCGGCAGGACGGGCTCGACCGGGGCGAGCAGCAGGAACTCGAGGGCGATGGCGAAGCCCAGCGCCCCACCCCAGCGCCAACGCCCTGCCACCTGAGCTACCACCGGGGCCGCCAGGAACAGGCTGGCGGCGACAAGCCGGTAGGGAAAGCGCACCATGGCCAGGCCGGGGAGCCCGTACCAGGGGCCGGCGCCGGTGGCCAGCAGCCAGCACAGGGCTGCGCCACCCGCCAGGAAGGGTTGGCGCCGGGCTCCCATCAGGAAGAGCACCATGGGGATCCAGCCGAGGTAGCCGGTGATGGCGAAGGGGTTCTGGCCTGCCAGGACGCCGGGGCTGGGCAGGCCGAGCTGGGCGCCCATGGCGACGCGGATCTCGGAGGGGAGGGGACTCGCCGCTGGAAACGCTTCCGTGAAGAGCCACCAGAGGGGGGCGGCCAGCAGCAGGCCGCCCAGGGCAGAGAGCCAGACCACCCGGTGCTCCCGGGCCCGGACCACGGCCACGAGCAGGGCGGCCAGGCCCAGGTACCAGGAAGATGCCACCACCAGCCAGAAGGCCAGGATGGAGGGCACGAAGCGACGTCGGGCCACCAGCAGGCCCCACAGGGCCAGGGTCCAGGCGTCGGTGCCCTCTACGATGCCCTCCACCGCGTAGCCATGAAACATGGGGGCGCAGCCGAAGACCGCGGCCCCTGCCAGGGCCCCGCTGGGCTTGGCTCCCTCGGCTCTCAGCCAGGCGAAGGCCAGCAGGGGCCCTGCGACCCTGGCCAGGACGATAAGCAGGTTCCAGACCCAGGGCAGGGGCAGCCCGGCGGCGAGCAGGGGCCAGGCCGCCCAGCCGTGCAGGGGCGAGCTGAAGTAGAAGCCCATGCCCTCGGGCCATGCCAGCTCTGCGGCCACCGTGGGCAGCCCTGGCTGATGGGAGGCGAACCAGTGCAGGCCCCACACCGCGGGGTACAGGTCGGTGAAGGGCTGTCCGATCAGCTCGCCCCGCAGCAGAGCAGGCAGCGCCGGCCCGAGGCCCCACAGCAGGGCCAGCAGGCCCGCCAGCAGCCAGGTGCGGCGCTCTGCCGTCATTCCGGCGCGGGTGCTGCGGGTGGTGGGGCGAGGCCCGCCAGCCAGGCGGCCATGGCCTCGATCTGGGCGTCCTCGAGGCCGCCGAAGCCTTGCATCGCGGTGCCGGGGATGCCGCGCCGGATTGTGCGCTCTAGCTTGGCCGGATCGCGGCTGCGGATGGCGAGGGCTCCCGGGGTGTCCGCCAGGGCGGCGGCCGCGGGACCGTCACCCAGGGCGTCCATGCCGTGGCAGGCCTGGCAGTGGTCGCGGAAGGCCTTGCGCCCTTCGCCAAGCTCGGGGCCGAGATCCTGCGTCATGGCCCGCTGGACTGGGGCAGGGAGCTCGACGGGCTCGGGGTCCTGGCCGCAGGCCAGCAACAGGATCACCATCCACATGCGACGCTCCTCGCGGGGGTTCAGCTTGCCGTTATCTTGTTCTGCAGCAGGAGGAAGCGCCATGTGTCGTCCGCAGCACTGTGCCCTGGTCGCGCTGGCCCCGGTCGCGCTGGCCCTGGGCTGCTCTGGACCGGGGGACTCCGGCGGGGACAGCGCCGCGCCGGACAGCGCTGCGCCGGACAGCACTGCGCCGGACAGCGTCGTGGACAGCGGTGACACCGGCGAGAACGACCCGGTGGTCGGCCCGGGCATCGTGGTGTTGGCCGGGGGCGGCAGCGAGGGTGATCAAGGTGACGCCGAGAGCTGGTCCGCGCGCCTGTACGGCGCGCTGATGGAGGGTGGTGACGTCACCGGCGATGGCTTGGTGCGGGTGGTGGTGCTCTCCACCGCTGCCGAGAGCGACTGGCTGCCCAGCTACCTGGAGTGGCTGGGGGCAGACGAGGCCTTCAACCTGCAGGTTGCGAGCCGGCAGGACGCCGAGGCCCCGGGCCTGGGTGCCAGGCTGGCCGCGGTCGATGCCGCGTTCATCAAGGGTGGGGATCAGGGGGAGTACTACGACCTGTGGAACGACACGGCCCTCGAGCTCGGCCTGCGCGCGCTGGTGGAGCAGCGCGGCGGCGGCATCGGTGGCACCAGCGCCGGGGCCATGTCGCAGGCTGGCTTCGCTCTGGCTGGCGGCCAGGATCTCGTGGCTCTCGACGTGCTCGAGGACGCCTGCACCCCCTGGCTCGACGACGCCAGCGACGGTGGCTCGGGCGTACACGATGACTTCCTGGGCTTCGTCCCCGGGGTGGTGATCGACACTCACTTCACGCAGCGTGGGCGCTTGGGGCGCCTGGCAGGGGCCATGGCCCGGGCCCTCGACGAGGGCGCGCCGGCTGCTCTGCTCGGGATCGGCGTCGAGCAGAAGACCGGGCTGGTGATCCGCGCCGGCCAGGCTCGGGTGGTGGGGGTCGGGGCGGTGAGCTTCCTGCAGGCGACGCCCGCGAGCGAGCTCGTGCGGGACTGTGGGCGCCCCCTGGTGTTTACGGAGCTTCGCCTGGACCGCCTGACCGAGGGCTGGGTCTTCGCCCTCGACGCCGGGCTGCCCGAACAAGCCCCCGTGGATGCCGAGGCGGTGGCATGGGCCGGCCCGGGAACGGTCAACACCGGGGAGTGGTACGCCTATGGCGACCTTCCCGAGCACGAGGACCGCTTCGGGTGGGTGGTGGAGCGCGACCCCGATGCCTACGCGCTGCGCCAGGGGGCTGATGCTCCGTTGCTGGTCGATGCCGTCGGGGTGCTGGACGCCCACGCCAGCGAGGCCCGGGCTGCAGGTCACGAGGCCCTGTTCCGGGCGCTGTACGAGCAAGTGGGTGCCACCGGCTTCCTCGTGGCCGCCGGTTCCCTGCTCGAGCGGCCGCTGGATGCTCCGTCCCAGGTCCTGTTCGCGGACAACGACTGGATCGACTCCGAACCCCAGGCCGCCACCATCGTTATCGCCAGTCACGCGGTGGAGTGGCGCTCTCTGTCGCCCTTCCCCTCCACCTACGATGCCGGTGATGGCGGCTTGCATGCGGCGGGGCTGAGCGGCCTGCAGGTGCACATCCTGGCGGACAGCGCTCGCCTGCGTCTGGGCTACGATGCCGAGAGCCGCGCGGTGGTGCTTCGCCAGGACGGGCGGAAGAGCCCGCCACCACGCGCTGGAGAGGCTCGGGCGCCCCTTGCTCCGAGGCACCCCGCGCGCTAGGTTCAACCCCGTTCCAGTCCCGGTCGGGGCGCATAGCCCCGCCAAACCGTAGTCATCTTCCAAACGGAAGCAAAAGAGGAGTTCCTCATGGCCGATGCTCTGGGCATGATCGAAACCAAGGGCTTCGTGGCGATGGTCGAGGCGAGTGACGCCATGGTCAAGGCCGCGCGGGTCGAGCTCGTTTCCTACGAAAAGATCGGCGGCGGCTACGTCACCGCCATCGTTCGCGGCGACGTCGCGGCGGTCAAGGCCGCCACCGAAGCCGGCGCCCGCCAGGCGCAGCGCGTAGGCGAGCTGGTCAGCGTGCACGTGATCCCCCGCCCGCACGAGAACATCGACGAAGTGCTGCCCTTGGGCCGCAAGCCCCAGCCCAAGAAGTAGGCTCCTCCGGAGCGTGTCCGAGCGCCCCCCAGGGGGTGCCTCACCTCTTCTCACGCCGTTTCCGGAGGCGCCATGAAGCTGGGCAAGATCGTCGGCACCGTGGTGTCGACCCGCAAAGACGAGAAGCTCGAGGGGCTCAAGCTCTACTTGGTCCGCGATCTCGGTCTCGACCTGCAGGAAAAAGACACCTTCGTGGTCGCAGCCGACGCTATGGGCGCCGGCATCGACGAAGTGGTCCTCTACGCCCAGGGCTCGAGCGCCCGCATGACCAAGGCCACCGACAAGCGTCCCTGTGACGCGGTGGTCATGGCCATCGTCGATATCCTCGAGGTGGGCGGCGAGACCAAGTTCCTGAAGAACCCGGGCCAGGGCCAGGGGTGATCCCCTCCTCCGGCCTCGCCTGAACCCAGGGGTTCCCCATGTTGCCTCGCGAGCAGGTTTCCGAGATCGTCGAGCGCGTGCTCAGCCAGGTCCGCGCGGGCCAGGCTCCGTCCGCGCCCTCTGCCCCACCGGCACAGCCCCACGGCGTCCTGCCCGACGTCTCGCAGTGCACCGCTGCTGCGGGCAGGGCCCAGCAGGTGCTCGTGGCGCTTCCCCTCGAGAAGCGTCGCGAGATCATCGCCAACATGCGCAAGCGCCTCACCGAGAAGGTGATGGAGCTGTCGCGCATGGCGGTGGAAGAGACCCGCATGGGCCGGGTCGAGGACAAGGTCAAGAAGAACGTCCTGGCCATCAACCGCACGCCGGGGCCTGAGATCCTCGAGACCATCGCCTACACCGGCGACTCGGGCCTCACCCTGGTCGAGCGCGCGCCCTATGGGGTCATCGGATCCATCACCCCCACCACCAACGCCACCGAGACCATCATCTGCAATGGCATCGGCTTCGTGGCGGGCGGCAACACGGGGGTCTTCAACTGCCACCCGCGGGCCAAGAACATCTCGGCCTACACCGTAGACATCATGAACCGCGCCAGCATGGAGGTCGGCGGGCCCGACAACCTGCTGTGCTGCGTCGCCGAGCCCACCATCGCGTCTGCTCAGGAGCTGATGAAGTACCCGGGCATCAACTTGTTGGTGGTCACCGGCGGGCCCGCCGTGGTCCGTGTGGCCATGAACTCGGGCAAGAAGGTCGTGGCCGCCGGCCCGGGGAACCCCCCGGTGGTGGTGGACGAGACCGCCGACATCGGCCAGGCCGCTCGAGGCATCATCGCCGGCGCGTCCATGGACAACAACCTCATCTGCATCGACGAAAAAGAAGTGTTTGTGGTCGATGCGGTGGCCGACCAGCTCATGGAGGCCATGCAGCACTGCGGCGCCGTCCAGCTGCGCAACCACCAGATCACCCGCTGCGAGAAGCTGGTGGTCCAGCCCGACAAGCGCCACCCGGTGGGCGACTGGGTGGGGCAGGACGCCGGCAAGATCCTGCGGGAGATCGACGTGCCCTTCCGCGGCGATCCTCGGTTGATCTTCGCCGAGGTGCCCTTCGAACACAGCTTCGTTCAGGGCGAGCTGCTCATGCCGGTCATCGGCATCGTGCGCTGCCGCGATGTGCATGAAGCCATCGACATGGCCGTCCAGGCGGAGCAGGGCAACCGGCACACCGCCAGCATGTACTCCAAGAACATCGACATGCTTCACCGCATGGCCCGGCTGTGCGACTGCTCCATCTTCGTCAAGAACGCGCCCAACTATGCGGGCCTGGGCTTCGGCGGAGAGGGCTACACTTCCTTCACCATCGCCAGCCCCACAGGCGAAGGCGTCACCCACGCAGGCCACTTCACCCGCGTGCGCCGCTGCACCCTGGCGGGACACTTCCGCATCGTCTAGCGGAAAAGGAACGCCCATTGGTCGAGGCACTGGCCCTGATCGAGCTCGACAGCGTGGCCCGCGGGCTGCGTGCTGTGGATGCCATGGTCAAGCAGGCCACCGTCCAGATCCATGAGGCCAACCTGGTCGAGCCGGGCAAGTACCTGATCTTGTTCTCGGGTGCCGTGGCCGAGGTCGAGGAGTCCTACGCCGCGGCTTGCGCCGTGGGGGCCGATCGGGTGGTGGAGCGTATGCTCCTGCCGGTGGTCCACCCTGGCGTCACCCGGGGCCTGATGGGTGTCACCGACGTCGATGAGCCGGACTGCGTTGGTGTGGTCGAGGGGCGTCACGTCGCTGGGCTGCTCGAGGCCTGTGACCGCTCCCTCAAAGACGCCGATGTCCAGCTCTGTGGGCTCCGGGTGGCCGGCTCCCTGGGCGGCAAGGCCTACTATGTGGTCCACGGCGCCCAGCACGACGTCGAGGCTGCCCTGGCTGCCGGCGAGCGGGTGCTGGCCAAGCGAGGCTCCCTGTTCGCCATCGAGCGTATCGCCAGGCCCCATCCGGAGTTCCTGGTGTGGCTCTTGCGCCCGCCCCCCTTCCGGCCCGGAGGTCTGTGATGCAGCTGGCCAAGGTCATCGGCACCTGTGTCTGCGAGCAGAAGTACCCCACGCTCGAGGGCGTGCGCTTGTTGGTCATCCAGCCCCACGACCACAGCGGCCAGCCCGATGGCCCGCCTGTCATCGCGGCCGACCCGCTCCAGGCCGGCCCGGGCGACACCGTCGAGTGGGTCACCGGCCGTGAGGCCGCCATGGGCCTGCCCAATCCCTTCGCGCCGGTCGACGTCGGCATCGTGGCCATCGTAGACCACTACTGGGGCGACGAGAGGTACCTGGGATGATCCTCTGTCGCGTCATCGGCAACGCCATCAGCACCGTCAAGCACCCTGTGTTCGAGCAGTACGCGGTCATGGTCTGCCAGCCGGTCGATCCCCAGGGCGAGCCCATGGGGCGCAGCTTCCTGTCTGTGGACTCTGTCCAGGCGGGGGTCGGTGACCTGGTGCTCTGCGCCCGGGAAGGCAACACCGCCCGCCAGATCCTGGCCAAGCCTCCCATGGCTGAGGTCCCGCACCACTCCGTGATCCTCGCCATCGTCGATGAGGTCGAGCTGCGGGGGCAGGCCACCCTCAGCGGCCCAGGCGAGTAGGGGCACCGATGGAAGAGCAGCTCCGCCGCGATCTGGTCCGCTACGCCCACGCCGTGCATGCCGCGGGCTGGGTCGCCAACCACGATGGCAACTTGAGCGTCCGGCTCGACGACGGCCGCTACCTCTGCACGCCCACCGCCGTCTCCAAGGCAGACGTGGGCGCTGAGGGGCTCATCGTGGTCGACGGCACGGGCCAGCGCCTGCAGGGCACCCGCAAGCCCTTCTCCGAGATGAAGCTGCACCTGGCGGCCTACCGCGCGCGGCCACGGGTTCGCGCGGTGTTGCACGCCCACCCTCCCACCGCCACAGGCTTCGCCGTCGCGGGGGTCGAGCTCGGCGAGCCCTTCATGCCCGAGCCCGTGGTCAGCCTCGGCGCCCGCATCCCCACCGTGCCCTACGCCTTCCCCGGCTCAGACGATGAGATCAGGGGCCTACAGGCTGCCCTCCGTCACGGCGACGCGGTGCTGATGGCCAACCACGGCGTGCTCACGGTGGGGCCGGATCTGGAGACCTGCTTCCTGCGCATGGAGCTGGTGGAACACCTCTGCAAGATCGCCATGGTCGCCCGGCAGCTCGGTGGTCCGCGCCCTATCCCAGGAAACGACGTGCAGGTGCTTGTGGACAAGCGCCACAAGGCTGGCCTGGGGCCTCAGGCCGAAGGTGTGGTGGGCCCTGCGGGCCCCGCTCCAGCGGCCCCGGCCGTGGCCCCTGGCAGCGCCGCCCAGCTGGTGGAGCAGGCGCTCAAGCGCTTCCAGGGCTAGCCGGCGCGCCCACTATCGGGCGACACACAGGTGCTCGAGGTTGGCCACGGTGGTGGCGCCGATGCCGTTGACGCGCTGTAGGTCGGAGCAGCTGGAGTAGGGGCCGTTCTGTTCTCGGTCGGCCACGATCAGGGCGGCCTTGGAGGCGCCGATGCCGGGTAGGGTGTCGAGCTGGGCTGCGCTGGCGCTGTTGACGTCTACGCGGTCGCCCGCGGGCGCGGGCGTCGAGGAGGCGCTGGGCCGGCTGCTGGGGCTGCGGGGGGCGCTGCCGCTGCCCGTGGTGCACATGGCCGCGAGGTTCTCGACGGTCTTGGCGCCGATGCCGTTGACCCGCTGCAGGTCGGAACAGCTGGAGTAGGGGCCCAGCTGATCACGGCTGACCACGATCAGGGCGGCCTTGGAGGCGCCGATGCCGGGTAGTGCCATCAGCTCGGCCGCCGAGGCGCTGTTGATGTCCACCTGACCGCGGGCCGATGCCTGGGGGGCGGCGGCGGGCTGGTCGTGGGCGGGATCTTCGTAGCTCACGGGCTGTTCCGAGCTGGCGGGGGCCTGCTGGATGGTCAGGCCGATGTCCGCAGGGCGGGCGGTGGCGGTGGCCAGCTCGGTGGCCCGAGGATCGGCGTCCGGTGCGCTGGGGGTGGCGGCAGCGCTCGCGCCGCCGACGTTCACCAGGGGCAGCAGCCGACTGAGGGTGGCGGCGCCGATGCCCGGCACATCGTCGAGCTGGGCCGGGGAGGTGAAGGGCCCGTTGGTCGTGCGCCACGCGATGATGTCCGAGGCCTTGGCGGGGCCGATGCCGGGCAGGGTCTCGAGCTCCGCCTGACCGGCCGTGTTGATGTTCACGGAGCTGGCCCACGCGGGGAGACCGAGGAAGAGGCAGGCCAGCAGGAGCAACAGGAGGCGGCGCATGGATGGTCTCCGTTCCCGAAGGGGGAGTCCATTCTAGCCCCTACCGGCCGCGAGTAAAACCAGAAAGAAGCTGACGCCGGTGTGTCCTTAGAGGACCAGCTTGCCTCCAGGCTTGGGGCTGGCCCTTTTCAGGCGCTCCAGCCGTGCGCGCGCATCGGTAGCGCGCTGATCACCGGCGGAGGGGTCCAGGGACAGCTGGAGCACGGCGCCCTCGCCGGCACCGCTGGGCAGGGCGCTGGCAGGGAACTCGTAGCTGCTTCCATCGATCTCGAGGATGGCCATGGCACCCTCGATGCGGTCCACGACGATCATGGTGACCTCGCTGCTACTGGTCGTCTTCTGCGGTGGGGTTGCAGCAGTGGGCGGGCCGTCGTCCGTCCTGCACAGCTTGCTCGTAGGTCTCGTACTCGATCTGGTTCCCAGGATTGATCTTCTGGGCCCACTCGCAGTCGGGCTTGTGGAAGACCTCGCTCTTCTTGCTGGCGACGTAGCCGGAGCTCGAGGGGGCGCCGAACTGGTCCGCCTCGTGGTCCGGAGGGCCTTCCTCGTCTGCAGCCGCTGCGGCCTGGGAATGGGCAGCCGCGGCCTGGGCCTGGGCCTGGGCCCAGGGCGGAGGCACCTGGCTCGAGCTGACCGTGGCGATGCCCTCGAGGACCTTCATGGTGCGGCCATTGGAGATCACGCGCAGGGCGCCCTGCTGGTCGGTGCGGTAGACCTGGCTGCCGTGGCGTTCGAGGCGGCGGAGGGTCTCTTCGCCCGGGTGGTTGTAGCGGTTGTGCTCGCCGACGCTGATCAGGGCGATGCTGGGCTGGGCCTTGGAGAGGAAACGATCGGTGCTGCTGTGGTCGGAGCCGTGGTGGGCCACCTTGAGGGCGCCGCAGCCCTCGAGCCCCCGCACCTGGAGGCGGACCTCGGTCTCTTCCTCGGCGTCGCCCACGAACAGGAAGCAGTTGTCGCCGTGCTGCAGACGCAGGACCACCGAGTTGGCGTTCAGGTCGGAGCGGGTGCCCCGCAGCTTGGACTTGGTGGGCCACAGCACGTCGATGGTGGCTTCCTCGCCGAACTGTATCTGCTGTCCGGCCTCGGCCTCCATGTAGGGAATGGAGAGCTCTTCGACGGCGATCATCAGGTCGGTGTAGAGCTTGGAGGTGTGTGGCACGCCGTTGTCCATGAAGACGCCAACGGGCATGGCCCGCAGCACATCCTCCATGGAGCCGATGTGGTCGGCGTGGGGATGGGTGGACACAGCCAGATCGATCTGGGTGACCCCGCGACCCTGGAGCTCGGCCACGATGTCGGTGCTGCCCGTGCCTGCGTCGATGAGCACAGTCTTGCCTTCGGGGCTGCGCAGCAGGATGGCGTCGCCCTGCCCGACGTCCAGGACGTCTACAAGCAGCTGTCCAGCCTGGGCCGGCACGGCCAGGAGCAGCGCACAGAGCAGGCCGATGAGCCCAAGCGGGCCGGGCGAGGGGGAACGAGTGGTCATCGATGGTCCTACTGAATGGCGCCCAACCAGATGGAACGGTTGGAGTAGTCGTAGCAGCCCGCGTAGTAGGTGCCCTTCGAGAGCACCACCTCGTTGTGGTACCCCAGGCCCGTGCCGTCGTCGCCCGCGAGGGTCGCCACAGCCCAGGCGCCGCCTACCAGGGTTGCCTGCTTGATGTCGTTGTTCTGGCCGTCGAAGTAGAGGACAGACAGGAGGTCGCCGTTCTGGAAGATCTCGGTGTCGGCCCCGGTGAGCTCGCCGTCGTCGATGGTGGAGATGGTGAAGCTGCCCGGCGTGCCGGTGGCGTAGCGGAGATCCTGGTTGTCGACGTCGTGGTAGGCGATGTGGACAGTTCCGGAGTCCTCGACCAGCAGCGAGGGCCACTGACCGACGTTGGCGGACTCATCGACCACGTACTGCTCGAAGCCGTCGACCCCGCCCACGGCCAGCAGCAACCGTCGCCAGGCGGCGTCGTAGTAGGCGATGTACTCGGTGCCATCGGTGGTGATGTACAGGTCCGCGAACATGCCCACGTCGGCAGGCTTGCTGGGACCGCCGGTGTCGCCCAGGGTGTACTCTTCGCCCTGGATCTTCACCTGATTGCCCCACGCCGTGCCGTCCCAGCGGGTGACGCGCAGCTCCTGCTCGGCAACGTCGTAGTGGGCCACGACCGGCCTGTTCGCAGGATCGAGGGCCATGCTGGACCACTGCCCGGCGTCGGGGCGGGCGCCGCCGCCCACGTCGGCCACTCCGGTGGTCCAGACGCTGGTGAGCTCCATGGAGCCGGCTATGGCGGAGTTGTGCCGCCGCGCGTAGCGGAGAGAGCCGTTGGAGATGTCGTAGTAGACGACCCAGACGATGTCGCCGGGGGCGACGACCAGGCTGGTGTGGGTGCCCAGGTTGCCGCTGTCCAGGCCGGAGGCGTCCTGGAAGCCCTCGACCTCTTCGTAGGTCCAGGTCACACCATCGCCGGTGATCTTGCCGAAGGCCACTCCCAGGCCGTCTTCGCCGCGGTCGAAGTAGGAGGCGGCCACGGTGCCGTCGGCCAGGGTGCCCATGGAGAGCCACTGGCCGCGGTCACGCTCTGGGGGAGCGTCGGGGGGGCCGGTGTCGTCGGTGGCGGGGCCGTTGTTGCACTGGCAGCCTGCGATGAGCAGGGTGCCGGCCAGAAGGATCAGACGGGTGGGGTTCATGCGGTCGCTCCAGGGCGCAAGGCTCTGTCCTAATCGGGCCAAAGGCGTTGTGGAGGTTAGCATCGGCCATCAATCATCGTCAAGCTCGACTGCAACGGCGAAAACTACGGTTCCAATCGGTATCCGTGGGACGGTGGGGGTGGCGGGTGGACGCCGCGGCCGCGCCCGAGTAAGCCGCTGCCAGAACCCGGCCTGCAAAGAGAGGATCCCAATGTCGTCCTTCCGTGCCCTTCCCCTGCTGCTGGTGCTCGGCCTCGGCTGTGTGCCCATGAAGAAGTTTCGCGAGCTCGAGAGCAACCTGGCCGATGCCGGCGCCACCGTGACCGTCCGTGATGGGCGCATCCTCGAGCTGGAGGAAGCCGTGGCCGTGGAGCAAGCCCGCGTCGCGGGACTCGAGGGGCGCATCGCCGAGCTCGAGGCCACCCTCCAGGGCAAGCGCGACGCTCTGGCGGACTGCCAAGACCGGGAGGCCACGCTGCTGGCCAGCAAGGGTCGCCTGGAGTCCGATGTGGAGTCCATGAAGCAGGCCCTGGCCGAGCTCGAGGCCCGTCGTGAGGCCACCGAGCGTCGCCTGTCCGCCTACCGCGACCTGCTCAGCCGCTTCCAGAAGTTGATCGACGCGGGCAAGCTGAAGGTCAAGATCCAGAACGGACGCATGGTGGTGGCGCTGGCCAGCGACGTGCTCTTCGCTTCTGGTTCGGCGGACCTGAGCCCTGAGGGCCGGACGGCCATCGAGGAGGTCTCGGGCGTGCTCGCTTCGATCCCTGACCGCAGCTTCCAGGTCGAGGGACACACCGACGACGATCCTATTCGCACCGCTCAGTACCCCTCGAACTGGGAGCTGGCCTCGGGCCGTGCCCTCACCGTGGTCAAGACCATGGTGGCCGCGGGGATGCCCCCCGAGCGCATCAGCGCCGCGAGCTACGCCTTCTTCCAGCCCATCGCGAGCAACGAGACCGACGAGGGCAAGGCCGCCAACCGTCGCATCGAGATCGTGGTCATCCCCGACCTCAGCGCGCTGCCCGGCTACGATGAGCTGCAGCAGATCGGAGGGGACGCTCCCGCGCACCGGCCCGGGCGTGACGCCGGCAAGAAGCGGGACTAGCACACCGCGACGCCCTGGCAGGCCCAGCCTGGCAGCAGGTCCACCAGCTCGTCACGGGCGGCCTGCCAGCGCTGGTGGAGGGCCCGAGCGCCAGCCGGCACCGGGTTGGCCTCGAGCAGCACCAGGCAGGCCCGCAGCTCGCGGTGGTGGGCTGTGAAGAAGCCGTCCTGCTCCATGTCGAGCATGGGCTGCCAGAACAACAGGGCCTCGGAGGTCTTGGTGATGGCGGCGACTGCGGGCTCGAGGCCCTGGATGTCGCCCAGCCCCATGAGCGAGAGCGCGCGCCGGGCCGCCGGGTCGTCGCCGGCAGCACGGATCTCGGTGAGGTGCTCCTCGAAGCTGCGAGGCCAGCCATCGGTGCTCGCGTGAGCCTCGCCTTGGCCCGCGGGAGCGTCATCCAGCGGCTCGAGGGCGTCGGTGTCCAGCTCTTCGAGCTCGCAGAGCCAGTCCTCGAACCCTTGCTCAAGCTGAGGTTGGGGTTCCGGCTGCCGGAGGGCCTCCTCGAAGGCGTCCAGCTCCAGCAGGATCTCCAGGGGCAGCTCTTCACGGCGCATGTTCGGGTGGACGATGGCGGACTCGGTGGCGGGAATGAAGGTCATGGTGTGCCTCTCGGTGGTTCGTCGAGATGGACCGCCCATCTCGTGACGACCGAGAGCATTGCAAGCGCCGCGCCAAGTCCCTGCGAATGCAAAAAACGTGGAAGATCAACGACAAATAGAGGCCGGGGCGCCCCGGACGTCTCAGCACCCCACACTCCAGTGCAGGCTCGTCCCTCCACACCTGTGCAACCCACACAGCCACCGGGTTAGCAGGGCTGGCCGCCCCCTTAGCTCATCCGGATAGAGCGTTTGATTCCTAATCAA
>ERZ890953.559-NODE-559-length-21109-cov-3.613328_pt1 | contig 21109 bp, 18 predicted proteins | sample MGYA00521264_ERZ890953 | MGnify/ENA primary metagenome ERZ890953 (study PRJEB32303, sample SAMEA104408629) | aquatic metagenome | biome: Brackish water; feature: Chemocline; material: water | place: Baltic Sea | collected 2014-10-26T21:54:00 | depth 200 m ...
TGGCCTCGTAGTCTTCGCAGTGGTTGTAAAGATTGACCGAGAAATCCACCACATCGGAGATCCCGGGAAATTGTTTGTACAGCTCCGAAATGGCCGCATAGCCACGCTTCCGGTCATCCAATTGCACCGTCGTGATGCGAGCCAACTCCTTCAGCAGCTCCTTTCGGGTCTCGTCGGTTCGGGCAAGCGTGACCCATTCTTCAAGCAGCGTCGAGAGGGTGTCCCAACGACCCTTCTCTTTGTATCCCAACACCAATTCCATGAAGACCGCTTCCGACTGCGTGCGGTCGAGGACCTCCTCGAGAAGAGGGATCCCCTCTCCATGCCGACCCAGTCGGATGAAGGCCCGGCCGAGCTTCTCTTTGATGACCACCCGCTCCTCATCAGTGGCTCCCCCCAACGACTCCTCGAGGGCATCGATGGATTCCTCCAGCTCTCTCTGAGTCTTCTCCACCAACTTCAACCCCTCGGCGGCCTTCTCCGTGAAGTTCCCCCCGAATCCCTTCAGGGCCTCGAAAGCCTCTCTGGCGGTGAGGACGCTTTGAGAACCAACCGCCGCATAGCCCAACTGCATGAGGGTGTCGGCCTGTCGGGGAAGTCCCTCTTCGGCCCTGGACTTCTGCTGCAGGAGCTGCACCAGAAGAGCGCTCTCTCGAGTCGCCTTGAGCATCTCCGCTGCTTGCCTGGCAGCATCCTCCGACGGCAGACGTTCAAATGCCTCCGTCAACAGAATCAGCGCTTCTTTGGTCTGACCTTCCTTGTCTGAGAGGAGTCCCGCCAACCGAACCTTGAGGTGGGCCTCAACGGTGGGGTCCGGTGCCGACTCGGCGTGGCGCCGGAGCACCTCGGGAATCAGCGCCTTGAATGTGGCCAGCTCTCCGCCATCCTGGAGGGACTCCGCTACGCTCTCCAAAGCCTCGTACAACGCTACGAAATCCCCCCGCTGGAGATGGAACGTGACGAGGTTTTCAAATGCGGTGGAGTCGGTGGGAGTTTCCTTCAGTTTCTCCAGGAGCTCCTGCTTTCGATTCATGGGCCTTCCCTTGAGTTGCCGAATTGATGCCAGTTGGTCGCCGGGACACACGAATCCCCAGGCCTACAGCAACCTTAACTCGATTTCAGAGGGGGTTCAACATTTAAGGGCGGGCTTGAGTCCATCCAGGTCCGATGATGGCGTCACAGTATGAGCCTGTAACCTCCACCCCGGGAAACACAACACATCCGTCCAGAGAGGCACCGCTTCGAACAACCGCTGCTCTCCCCAGAACCACGCCGGAATCCAGGCGGGACCCCGGTTCCACCACAACGTCGGGACCCACGTAGACACCAACGGAGGTCCCCGAAGGTTCATGACGTCGAACAGTGAAACGGCCTGGGGCACCCTCGGACACTTCCAAAAAAGCCCCCCGATTCACCCCTCGCAAAAGCGTTGGTCCAGAGACAATGTGCATCGATGCATCCAGATAACAGCCCCAAGTACCCAGATCTCTCCACGGAAAGGAAGCCAACTCCCCTCGAGGAGGGGCCGACGACGAGATCAGGGGAAGAAACACCTCAGTGACGACGCTGCAGGGACGCTGGGGAAGCATCCGGTAGGCCTCCGGTTCCAAAATGTAAATGCCGCTGAAGATACCGGCATCATCCCCCATCTGCCCCCCTCGACCGATGGCCTCCACCCGCCCTTGAGGGGTCACTCGGGTGGTCTTCAAAGTGGGGTTCTGATCGCCACGCTCAACCAGGAGAGAGGCCGCTCCACCCCACTCCCGGTGGCGCTTCACAAACCCCTCAAGGTCTGCATGAACCAGGATGTCCGAGTTCATCACCAACACGGGGTTCCCGTCGAAGTACTTCCTGGCCAGGGCGATTCCCCCGCCGGTCCCCATTAACTCCTTCTCCTGGGAGAGAACGATCTTCAGGGCACCTCCCAGGCGCTCTTCAATGGCTTCGAAGGCTCTCACCAACTGCGCACCCTCGTACCACACGTTGACGACGCAGCGCCGGATACCCAGCCGCACCAAACGACGCAGCGCAAACTCAATCAGTGGAATGTCGAAGAAAGGAATCAGAGGTTTTGGAGTGGTCAGTGTGGCCGGCTGAAGGCGAGTTCCCCTTCCCGCGGCCAGAATCATGGCTTCAAGGGGCGCCATCGGAGGCTAGAACACCACCGAACAGTAACCCACGAAATCCAGAGGGTCACCCATGGGCACGACTTCGTACGACGTGAGATGGGTCAACAACTCCCCATATTCCGAGCCCATCAGTCGGGCAGCGGTTACCGAGGCAGCGGCAGCACCGGGACAGCACGCATTGTAGTTGCTGAGGCCCTCTTCCAGGCAACCCTGGGGATCCAGGCTCACCAACTTGCTGATGAAGGCCGAATCGTTCTCCGTCTTGGCCCAACGGTGAGCCTTGTCACCGATACCGTACGGGGTGAAACCATACCGGGGACCGTAATGCGTCAGATCCGACGAACCAACAAAGACCGGGTTGCAATCGTATCGGCGCACGAACTCCATGATGAGGTCCACAACATCGAGGATGATGTCTCGAGGGGGAAGGTGGAGCACAGCAATACGGGCATTGGGGAACAGATGCTTTACCATCGGGAGTTGCACCTCGATGGTGTTGTCCGGTTGCCACGTCTGTTCATCAGCAACACGAAAGCGGAACGCCCCAGCCAGCCCTTGAACCAACTCTTTGTGAATCTCAACAGGCCCCAGAGGGGTCTGGAAACCATCATCTACGAAAATGAGGGAGCGTTGGTACTGGTGGACGTGGCCGCCAAAAAGAACAACCAGATCCGGCTTTCGCAGCGCCAGATTGGCCCACACTTCATAGGCAATGGCGCCCGAATAGAGCCACCCGGCGTGGGGTACCACCCCTGCGATGGGCGGCTTTTTCAGCTTCTGAGGCTTTTCAGCTTTGTCCTGGAACTCTGCCAGTTTCGCCTCGATTTGTTTCGGGGTGCCGGGGTACCAGGAACCAGCGAAGGTGCTTTTTACGAAGCCCATGGTCGATCCTCAAACGATTACACACTACATAGACCGCCTTTTACTACAGAACTTATGGAAACGTCAAGAAAAACCCGTGCCAACACTCTTACTCGACCCCCTCCGCTACAGCCTCGATTCCTTTTTGGAGCGGACTTCAAGCGGATTTCCCAAGATCCGCACCAATCAGGGCCAAGCGATCGAAAGACCCGCACATTCTTGCCCTGGAAACCACCAGATGGCACCAATAATGGAAAATGGCTCGAAGTCAGTGGCTCGAAAAGAAGGGAATCGACGCAGCCGGAGAGGCTAACGCCAGATGAGTTCTCCGGTGGGAGACAAGCGGCGGGCGTACACCCCTCGGTTGGAGCCGTCCTGGCCACTGCTGGCCCATACGACCACAAAGCTCCCGTCCTCGAAGACGTCCACCTTAGGATAGGTCTGGTCCCCAGTCACATACTTGTTTACAACCATCTCGTTGCCCTCCGGAGTCCCCGTGGCATCGTACAGCCTGGCGACGATATCAAACTCCGTGTCCACGCTGTCGCTCTCCCACACAGCCACGAATCCCCCGCCGGGCCGATGAGCAATGTCCACGTTGCGCTGATCCATCGCCGTCGTCTGATTGAGGAGGAACTCCGAACCCGTCGGCCCCATCGCACCAAACCGCTGACCCACTACCCCCAACCCCTCTCCATCCTGGGCCTGGCTTTGCCAGACAATCACGAATCCCCCCGTCCCCAAGGTCGTCGCCTGAGGGTAGGACTGGTAGCTGTATGTCGTCGTGTTGGCCTGAAACTCCAGTCCCGCCGGCTGCCCCGTTTCATCAAACATCTGGGCAAAAATCCCCCACCCGTCGTTGTCCTGGGAGAAACTTCCCCAGGTCGCCAGATGCCCCCCGGAAGCCAGCCCGGTGACCGCCGGCATGCCCTGATCGGCAATGGTGTACGAGTTTATCCGATGCTCCGGAGACACCGCACTGCCCTCGGCGTCGAAATCCTTGGCGTAAATCCCCTTGCCGCTCCCGTCCTGCCCCGAACTCTCCCACAGCACCGTGAAGCCTCCCGAAGGCAACCCGCTCACCGTCGGATTCTCCTGGGCATAGTCGGTGTACGAGTTGCACTGGAACTCCGCACCAGCCTTCACCCCCAGGCTCGTGTAGCGCTGCCCGTAAATTCCCGACATCCAGCCGTCTTGTCCGCTGCTTTGCCACACAACAACAAAAGAGCCGTTGGTCAGTCGAGCGATGGAAGGCTCCGTCTGGGAAGCGTTTTGGAACGTGTTGGCCAGAACCGAGGGAGAGGCCAGAGAACCGTCCCCCGGGAGCCAACGCAGCCGAATCCCGTACGAACCGGAATCCCCCTCGGAATCCTGGTAGGCGATCACGTAGTCCCCCGTGGAAAGGGCGATGACATCCGGCAACTCCTGGTTCCCGGAGGTGTTGTCGTTTACCAGAAACTCTGTGACCTGACTCCCTGTGCACCCATCCCACTCCACGTCGTTGTCATCGAAACACTGGACCCCCGGCTCGGGGCACGAACCAACCACGCAAGCGGCCTGCTGCCCGCAAGAACCACAACTACCGCCGCAACCATCGCTTCCACACTCCCGCCCTTCGCAGGCGATGAAGGTGCACAGGTAGCTCTGGCACTGCTCCCCGCAACCACACATGGCACACAACCCGCCGCAACCGTCCGAGCCACATTCCTTGTCCTCGCAATCCGGGATGCAGATGCAGGTGCCGTCAGCGGTGCAGGTGTGATACACGGGACACTCTCCACACTCTCCCCCACAACCGTCGTCTCCGCATACTTTCTCGAGACAATCGGGGATGCACTTGCACTGTCCAGCCTCGCACACAGCGCTGACTTCGCAGACCCCACAGTTGCCTCCGCACCCATCTGCCCCGCACTCCTTTCCGTCGCAAGTGGGCTGGCAAACGCAAACACCGTCGTCAGAACAGAGGCTATCTTCAGGGCAGTCTCCACAGCTTTCGCCGCACCCATCGTCACCACACTCCTTCCCGTCGCAGCTTCCTTCACACTGGCAAGTCCCTTCGACGCACTCCCCGTTTCCAGAGCACTCTCCACACGTTCCATCACAGCCGTCGTCGCCGCACTCCTTCCCACCACAATCTGGAACACAAACCGGGAGACACAGCCCCTCGCTGCACTCTTCTCCTTCCTCGCACTGCCCGCACTCCCCTCCACAGCCGTCGTCACCGCACACAGAGTCGCCGCAGACGGGGATACACCCCTCCACGCACGAGCCCTCCTCGCAAACAAATCCGCTGGCGCAGTCACCGCAGGTTCCACCGCATCCATCGGAGCCACACTGTGCACCAGCGCACGTGGGGATGCATCCGTCGGCAGTCTGGCAGCGGTTGTTTTCGTTGCATGTCAACCCCTCGGCACAACCGGGGCATTGGCACCCGTTGAACTCCCCGCACATCTCCTGGCAAGTCACCAGGCACTCTTCAGCAGAGGGAGCATTCCCCTCGGAACCGCAACCCACAACCAAAAGCAATGAAACGACAATCAAAGGGACGAAAAGGGAGCGCATCGGGTTCCTCCAAAGGGTGTTTGAATCCCACTCAAGAGTAAACAGGCACTGCAAAATCGCAAGAGAAAAGGGGGAGCACGAGCCCCTTGAACTTGGAATAGACCGCGGGTAGGATACGTCCAGCGACTCGAAACTTCTGATGGGGGGTAACATGAAATCCTGGCTCCTGATGGCAATGGCTCTGATTCTGGCAGTTCCCGCAAACGCTTCAGCCCAAAACGCATCCGAGGAAGAATGGAAGGCTCTCAAGTCGGTTTATGCCAAACGCGCCGACAACGCCTCTCATGTTCAAGCCGCAAAGGAAGCGGCGGCCCTCGCCGACAAGTACCCCGAAGACCGAAAGGCCCAACTCTTCTGCGCCATGACGTCCTACTACGCGGCTCACCGCCAGAAGGACTCCAAGAAGAAAGAGAAAATAGCCAAGGCCGGTGTCAAGTGCGCCAAACGAGTCCTCAAGGCAGACAAGAGCGACTATGAAGGACGGTACTGGTGGGCAATGACCTACGCAAAATCGAAGGAAGCGGAAGGAATCGCCAAGCTCGCCGAGAAGTCGGTGCAGGTGAAGAAGTATCTCGAGAAAATGATCTCCGACCAACCAAAACGATACGAAGGGTACATGATGCTCGGTGCCCTCTATCGAGATCTCCCGAAGTGGATCTCCTGGGGCGACCCCAAAAAGGGACTGGAACTCCTCGAAACAGCATTGGAGTTGGCGCCAAACGATCCCGAAGTTCTCCTCGAAGTTGCCGCTGCCTACGCCAAAATGGGGAACAAGGAAAAGGCCGCTAAACTTTACGACCGCTGCATCAATGACAGCGTGTCCCCCAAAGACAAGGATTGGGAAACCGAAGACGCCCGAGCTTACGCCAAGAAGATGAAGGCCGAACTCTAGAAACCAAACCTTCGGAGCATCCACGTGAGTCGACCCACATCCCACATCCTCCTCGGAATCGATGCCGGAGGAACCAAGACTGAATGTGCCGTGGTATCCCTTCGAGATGGACAGTGCCGACGCATACTCGGCCCCCCGTCAAACTACCAATCGGTTGGAATTCGCGCCGCCAGTGACGTATGGAAACGCCTCATCGCACAAGCCGTCGATGGGCTCGATGCATACGGTTCCGATATCGCAGCCGCCGGCCTCGGTATCGCCGGGCTGGACCGCCCCAAAGACGACACCGTGATTCGAAAGGCCTTCACCGACCTCCTCCCCGGGGTACCCTTCGAGCTGCTCAACGACGCCTACCTGGCTCTGCGCGGAGGGACCTCCGATGGCATGGGGGTCGCCGTTGTGTCGGGAACCGGGTGCAACGCCATGGGGATGAACTCAGACCACCTTCGCTTTCGAGTCGGAGGATTGGGGGCCGAATTCGGAGACGTGGGCAGCGCTTACGATATCGGGATTCGAGCCATGCAGGCAGCATTTCGCTCATTGGATGGCCGAGGCCCGGAGACCGTCCTGGTCTCCCTCGTGAAGGAGCGGTACGCCCTGGACAGACTGGACGACCTCGTGGATTTCTTCATCGTGGATTCGAAGCGCATGGGCGAACTGGATCCCGGCATGCTGGCTCCCCTGGTCTTTGAAGCAGCCACGGGGGGAGACCCGGTGTCCATCCAAGTTCTGCAGTGGGCCGGCGGAGAATTGGCCCTCTCAGCCAGAGCCGTCGCTCGAGAACTGTTCTCGCAAACCGAGGTTTTCCCACTGGTGATGGGGGGAAGCGTCCTTCAGAAAGGCTCCTCCCCACACCTGCGAGATGCCCTCGTCGGTCAGGTTGCGGCCGAATTTCCCAATGCAGCGCCAGTGGTGCTGAGACTTCCCCCCGTTCACGGAGCCCTCAGGTATGCCCTGGACGTGGCAAGGGAGGTCCAAACGAGCCAATGGATCATTTCCCCCGATAGAGACTACGATCTGCTGCTGGATTCCTCATTAGAGGAAACCTCCACGACGGAACTCATCGGGTAGCTTCTAAAGTTGGGAGTTTACATGCGGATTGCGGTGGTCGGTGGTGGAAGTACGTACACCCCAGAACTGGTGGAAGGGTTGGCCTTCTGGCAGCTTCGAGGGGGGGCGCATACAGTTGTCCTCTACGATGTCAACGCCTCACGGCTGGAGACAGTGGGACGATTCAGCCAGAAACTCGCCCGGACCATGAACTCCGACCTCTTGGTGGAACTCACCACTGACTTTGATGCAGCAATCAAGAACGCCAGCTTCGTCATCTTTCAAATACGCGTCGGGGGACAGCAGGCCCGCCACGACGATATTTTGATGGCAGCGAAAGAAGGAGTCGTCGCAGAAGAAACCCTCGGAGTAGGCGCTTTGGCCATGTGCCTCAGAACACTCCCCCCGATTCTGGAAATGGCTCGCAAGGTGCGAGACACAAACCCCAAAGCGTGGATCATCAATACCACCAGCCCAACAGGGATGATCACCGAGGCCATCAGCCGCTTCGCCACCACCCGGTGCGTCGGATTGTGCAATATCCCACGGGAATTCCAAATGGACATGGCCCGGCACTTCCGAGTAGAACCCGAACGAATCGAACTGGATTGGGTCGGATTGAACCACCTGGGTTGGGCGCGACAGATTCGAGTGGACGGCAAAGATCGGTTGCCGTCGGTGCTTGACTCCATCGCCAAAAACTACGGTCCAAGGCTGGCACCGGGCGTCGATTTCCCCATTTCCCTCCTTCGAGGGCTCGGGATGATTCCGTCGCAATACCTCCGTTACTACTACATGACCGAAGAAATGGTGGAACGAGAGCGCGCTGCGAGCCAGACTCGAGCGCAGGAAGTCATGGCATTGGAGAAGGAACTCATCGATTACTATGCCAGAGAAGATACAGAGCTTAAGCCGGTGAGCCTCTCGGAACGAGGGGGAACCTGGACTTCTCGATGCGCTGTAGAGGTCATGGAAGCTCTCACCCAGCCTGAACCTAAGACCCTTGTGGTGGACACCTTGAACATGGGCGCCATCAACGGCCTCCCAGGCGACTCCTGCGTGGAAATTCCGGCGACCGTGAACCACCGAGGGATTTTTCCCATGGCTGTGGGAGACCTGGGCGAATCCATCATGGGATTGGTCAGGCACGTCAAATCGTACGAACGAATGACCCTCGAAGCGGCCATCTCTGGTGACCGCAGAAAGGCCCTCATCGCATTGTTGAACAGCCCTCTCGTGCCCTCCTTTGGGCACGCCGAGCGGCTTCTGGACCGTCTGACAAGGCGCGGACTGTTATAGGAGGAACTGGACATGGCAAAATTGGCAATCAATGGCGGAACTCCGGTGAGACATAAACCCTGGCCCCAATGGCCCGTCCGAGATGAGCGGGAAAAGGCGTATCTGCTCAAGGCGTTTGAAGAGAGCCAGTGGGGAGGTTTCCCGGAACCCCAGCCCATGGCCCAGGAATTGGCAGAGAAGTTCGCAGCCGCTCACGACGCCAAATACGGTGTGTGCTGCGCCAACGGCTCCATCTCCCTGGAGATCGCTCTTCGAGCCGGCGGAATTCACGCCGGGGACGAAGTCATCGTGCCGGCCACGACCTGGATCGCAACAGGAGCATGTGCCGTCTTTGTCAACGCAGTTCCCGTGTTCGTGGATGTCTCGAAGACCAACTTCTGTATGGATCCAGACGCCGTGGAAGCGGCCATCACCCCAAAGACCCGGGCTATCATCCCGGTGCACCTCGGAAGCAGCATCGCCGATCTCGACCGGCTCACTGAAATCGCCCGAAAGCACAACCTGCTCCTCATCGAGGATTGCGCCCACGCACACGGCTCGAAATGGAGAGACAAGGGAGTGGGAAGCTGGGGAGATATCGCCTCGTTCAGCTTCCAGTCCTCGAAGATCCTTACCTCCGGGGAAGGGGGAATGCTCCTTACAAACGACGAAATGCTGGCCAAGCGGATGCACTCCCTGGTCAACTGCGGTCGCCAGGAACCAGGCTATGAAAACCTGGACGAGTGGCTGTTCGGCTACAATGCCCGAATGTCCGAGTTCCAGACCGCGGTGATGCTGGGGCAGCTTGAAAGAATGCCCGAACTGAACGCCCGCAAGGCCGAAAACGTCGAGTATTTCACCAAACGCCTCGAAGAGGTCGAAGGACTGGACCCGGTGCCCACCGACCCTCGGGAAACCGCCCGGGGCATCTACCAGTTCATCATGACCTACGACAGCAACGCCTTTGAGGGCGTCCATCGCGACCGCTTCCTCGAAGCACTGGAGGCCGAAGGGGTGGAAATGTCCGGGGTCTTCTATCCCCCCATGCCGCAAAACCCCCTGTTTCACGCCTGGACCCGAGATTGGCCCATGCTGAGAGAGCGATACGGCGATGGTATCCCCTCCCCCGAAGCCCAGAAGCAACTGAGCTTCCCCGTGGCCGAGAGCTTCGCAAAAGACACCGGGTGCTGGCTGCACTATCCCTACCTCATGGGAGACAAGAGCGATGTGGACGATATCGTGGAAGCCATCATCAAGGTGAAAGAGAACCTGGGAGAATTGAAGTGAGCATCACGCTTAGACCTCTCGACAACGGAATCCTGGAATCCGGGGTGAAGCACCGCTTTGTCTTCGCACACCAGGACGACGATCTCGGATACTCCGGTCTCCTCCAGAGAATCCGCCCTGATTCAAAGGTACTCTGGGTGACCAACGGAGACGGGTTGGCACCCATGGCAGGTATTGAGCCGCTACGCTACGCGTCGATGCGAAATGAAGAGGCCAGCGCTGCCCTGGGATTCCTCGGCTATCCCAGAGATGCACTGCACTTCCTGGGCTACTCTGAAATTGAGATGTACGACGATTTCGTGGAAGCCGAGAAGGGGAAGGGCCCCATCGACCCGAACTCCGATTTGGGACGACGACTTCGAGCCCGACTGGAGAAGATCCTCGAAGAGCTGGTCTCCTTTACGGCGGATGCCGACGTGGTCTGGGTCAATGCATGGCAGGGAGGACATCCCGAGCACGATCTGGTTCACTATCTCACCGCCAGAGCCGTCAACATCCACCGCCGTAGCGGTCGCGACGTCCGGTTCATGGAGCTTCCCCAATACGAGATGCTCTTCTTCGTGCCCCTGCGGTTTGCCCCCTGGCACAAGGGAGTCGCTCACGTCATCGAACTCGACCCACAGGAACTGCATCGGAAGTTTCTGGCCTTTGGAGCATACAAGTCTCAAAAGGAGATCACCGAAGCGTTCAAGAAATTGCTGACCCTCTACGGAGTCATCAATGCCCTTCGCCTTCGACCGTTCACCTTCAAGCAGTACGCCTCCAAAGAGTACTTCGGCCCGGTTCCCGCCAATCGAGACTACTCCCGAGCCCCCCACGGCACAGACCTTCTCGAATATATTAACGAGAAACACGAGGGAACCAAGGTATCCTTCACCGGAGCCGTGGGGAGATTCATCCAACTCATGGAATGATGCCCACCCCTCCAGGAAAACTGAATAGCCCACGATAGATGCCGTCTCTCCCCCCCTGTGACCACCCACCCAGGAGGTGTACCATGAGACGATGGACGGTATTTTATTCGATGGCATTGGCCTTGCTGATTGCCCTCCCGGCCAACGCCAAACCCACCCTGAAAACCAAACCTCAAACCTCAGAAACCAAAAAGGAAACCAAACGAGATCCTCGTGGCCGTAGCCGAGGAGCTCGCATGTCTTCCAACGCTGGTTCGAGACGCTCCAGCGCACGGCAGGCCACTCGAACGCCTTCTCGAACCTCCAGAAAGGCCAACTCCAATAGCTACAGCCGCAAGGCGAAGGGCAAATCGAAGGGTTCCAACTCGTCCTATGCAAGCCGGTCATCCTCTAGAAGGAACTCCTTCGACGCAAATCGCAACTCCCCAGCTTCCAAACGGAAGGCTTCCAACGCCAACCGCGCCCCGGCCCGGAAGAGCCCGAAAGGCTCCAAAGGCTACTCCGGCAACAGAGGTAACAAGGGGAGCAAGAGCTACAACGGAAACAAGAGTCCCAAAGGCTACAACGGAAACAAGAGCCCAAAGGGCTACAAGGGAAACAAGAGTCCTAAGGGCTACTCCGGCAAGAAGGGTCCCAAAGGGTACGGCAAGAAAGGTCCCAAAGGGTACATAGGCTCCAAAGGATACGGCAAGAAGTATGGCAAGAAGAACGGCAACGGATACGGGCACGCTGGGAGCCCCCGATACCGCCGCTCCTCTGGATACTGGTGGCCAGGTTGGTGGGGACATCGTCCGGTGCATGCTCGCTACTACCCGGTTCCCAGGTATCGTCGATACTGGCGCCCCTACTACCACTACTTGACCCCCGTGGACGCCACCTTCGCTTTCTGGCTTGGGTTCCCCGTGGTCGTGTATGAAGAGCGGGTCGTGGTCCTCGACCCTCCCGAAGAAGAAGTTGTGTATGTCTACGATGAGCGCCCCTACGACGAGTGGGAAGACCCCGAACCGGAATACACCGAGAGCTACTCCTATGAATATGAAGACGAAGGGTACTCCGATGGCGTGGAGGAAGACTCGGACGAGATGTTCCGGAAGCTGGAAGCAGAAGAAGGGGGCTTCGACTACGACGACATCGATCAGAGTTACGGAACTCCTGTGACCAACATGGGCACAGTGGAACCGGACCCCGAGATTGCTGTGGAAGCCGGCGAAGCGAACTACTACCGCACCATGGAAGTGGAAATTCTCGACCTCATCAACGCCGAGCGAAAGGCCCACGGCCTTGAGCCTGTGCGAGGGGAAGCTCGTCTTGCTGCCTGTGCCAGACAGCACTCCCGGGAGATGCACCAGCTTGACTACTTCGACCACGAATCACCCACCGACCAATACAGAACCCTTCCGGACCGGGTCAAGCGCGCCGGTGTAGCGAACTACGGTTGGGCCGGAGAGAACATCGCCATGTCGTCTCGTCCCACCGCCTCCAACTTCGTGGAAATGTGGATGCAGAGTCCAGGTCACCGGGCAAACATCTTGCGACCCGAGTACAAGTTCAGCGGCATCGGAGTCTTCGGTGACGGTGAGCGGGTCTTCGCAACCCAGGTATTTACTTCCAATCAGTAGATGATGACTCCCCCTTTACACCCCTCGTTTCTCCCCCCAGATCGTCTTGTGAATCTGAATATGAAGCCTGATGTCCAGGGGAGACGCCAATACCCAGTCGGCCAGATCCTTTGGGTCCACGTCCCCAAAAGCGGGGGAGAAGAGAAGGTGACTCTCCGGGATGGCGAGGGAGTGCTCTTTGATGAACGCTTCCGACCAGCGGAAGTCCTCCTTCGAGGTGATGACGAACTTCAGTTGGTCCTTTGCGTTGAGAGCCGAGAGGTTGTCCAGCAGGAAGACGCCGCCGGATTTGGCCCCCGGGGTCTTGATATCGACGACTTTGGTTGCCGCCTTGGGTACTTCACTCAGGGGGAGGCTTCCGTTGGTCTCAAGATGGACGTCGATGCTCTCCCCAACGCAACGCTCCATGAGCTGGAGGGCGGGCTCCTTCTGCAGCATGGGCTCGCCGCCGGTGAGGAGCATTCGACCAAAGCCCTGTCGAGCAATCTCTTCAATGAGACTTTCGATGGTTCTTGGCACACCCGACTCCGAGGTAGCGTATCGGGTGTCGCAGTATCGGCAATGAAGATTGCAACCAGCCAGGCGAACCAAGGTTGCTTTCAGACCCACCGCAAGGGATTCACCCATGAGGCAGGGGTAGACTTCGTTGACTTGACATTCCATGTTCAAAACCCCTCTCAATGGTGTACAGTCTACCCGTCGTTGACACAAGCGCAAGAGGCATGGATATGGCGAGGACATCCGTCTGTACCTGGTTGCTGTTCTTTTTTCTTCTGGGGTTCTCAACGACCCTGCAGGCACAGTCTCCCGGAGGCGTTCCTCCAGTAGCCGGTGCCCCCGATACCCAGATGGGAATGGACGCCCGGTTGGGATACGGAATGCTGGGCGAGGACCACTTCCTGACCATAGCGCCAGGGTTCTCCTTTGGGTTCGGGAAGATCAAGTTCGGCATCCAGGCGCCGCTGAGAATCCGTCTCATCGACAACAAACCAAAGCAGAATTCGTGGGTTCGGGAAGAAGATTGGGACGAACCCTCGGACTGGACCCGCATCCTTCGATTCTTCCAGTATGGCGAGCCTCGAGACGTCTTCTACCGGCGTCTGGGGGAACTGGTGGCGTCCTCCATTGGCCACGGAACCATCATCCATCGCTACTACAACACATTGGAACTGGACCACTACCATACCGGCCTGTCCACCAAACTGAACCTCGAAGACGGAGGGGTGGAGTTTCTCACCAACGACGTCCTCAGTTGGAACATGGTGGGACTTCGAGGCTACATCTATCCCTTCAAACTGCTCATGGACAACCCCCACTGGCTCCTCAAGCGCCTCGCCGTCGGGACCACCTTCGCCAGCGACTTTATCGCACCGTGGGAGCTCACAATGGAGACCGACGGGGCGGGAACTCACCCCCGAGTTGATTCCACCAACTCCCTTGACTACAAGGCCCGAGTGGCGTGGTTCTGGGGACTCGACCTGGAACTCAGGGTGGTGGACACGAAGACGTTGTACGTTACCCCCTACACCGACTTCAACGTCTTCGCCGGACAGGGGGTGGGTTGGCATCTGGGTGTACTCAACGGCTTGCGGTGGTTGGATTCCGAATTCGAATTGCGTCTGGAGTACCGACTCGTGGGGGCAGGATACGCCCCGTCCTACTTCAACACCCTCTACGACCTGGAGCGGCTCCAGTTTCTCCCCCTGGCGTCCGGTGGGCAGGCCCTCACGAAGTACCGATATTACGAAGAGGCCGACCTCGATCTCATTCATGGATTCTACGGCGAACTGTACATGAACATCCTGGGCCTGGTCGGCATCGGCGGAAGCTACGAGGACTACCAGGGAGACGACAACGCCAGCGTGACGTTGCGCCTCGACCTTCCAGAAATCGCTCGGGTGAAACTTGCTGCTTACTACGCTCGCCGGAACTTCGACGGATTTTCCGAACTGTTCTCCCTGGACGATGCGTATGGCGTGGCAGAAGCAAGGGTCAAAGTGGCCGGCCCCCTGTTCCTGTTTGGAATATACTCGATTCACTGGGTGTTGAACGACGACGTGACGTCATCGAAGTATGGCGAATATGAGGCCTCCGATGACTTCCAGGTCGGGGCCGGTGTTGCCTTTTCGTTTTGAACCCGAGAGCAAAGGCTGTATATTAGGCGAACGTTGAACCGAAGGCGCTTAGAACGCGCCCCACGGAGGATCCTGTATGAGACCGATTTTGAGCATCATGGCTGTGCTTCTGTTGCTGACTGCCTGTGGACCGTCCAATATTCCTGGCACGAAGGTCCCTGACACGCAGGCCAACCGGGAAATAGTCGACCTTGTGGAGACTTACCGAGTGGCTGTGGAAGATCGGGACATGGACACGTTGGGACAGATTGTGTCCCGTCGCTACTTTGAGAACGCCTCCACAACGGCCAAGACCACCGACGATTACGGGTATGAACAGCTCCTCAAAGAGGTGTTCCCCGTCCTTCGAGACAACGTCAAGAAGGTAGTCTACAAGATCGACATCGAGCGCATCACCGTGACCGGGCGTGAGGCCTCTGTCTACATCGAGTGGGACTTGAAGTTTCAGTATGTGGAAGGGGGACTCGAAGGCTGGGCCACCGCCAAAGACAAAAACCGCGTTGATCTCGTGATGGAAGACGGCCGCTGGAAAATCCTCTCCTGACTCTGATTCCTATCCTTTCCGAATCCTCTCCACCGCTAGATAGGCCAGTGCGAATCCCGCAGCCGCCGGAACCGTGACCATGGACGGCATGGGGTGACGCTTTCTCCCCTCTCCGTGCACGGCGTCGAACTTCTCTGGATCCCGCTCGATGGTGCCTGTGGGGGGCTCGTCGGACCAGACACACTGCAAATCTCGCAGTTTTGGATCCAGGCCAACCCGCCGGAGCCGACTGCGAACTCTACTGGCCAGCGGATCTCCAAAGACTTTGTCCAGGCTGCTGGTTCGAACCCGGGTCGGGTTCAGACGCCTGCCGGCACCCATCGAAGCCACCACCGGGATGTCCAGTTCAAGACACTGTTGCAGCAAGAACACCTTGCTGTTCAAGCCGTCGATGGCATCCACCACGATGTCGGCGCCGATATCGGCGACGGGGCTCTCGTTGGCAGCGGAAAACAACCCCTCGCGAATCTCCACCTCGGCATCTGGATTGATGGAGAGGATACGGTTCCTCGCCACCTCGACTTTCGGCTGGCCCAAGGTCTCGTGGGTTGCCAGAATCTGTCGATTCAGGTTGGACAAGGTCACCGTGTCCACATCCACCAGGTGGAATCGGCCGATTCCCATGCGTACCAACCCTTCCAGGCAGAATCCACCCACCCCACCCAACCCAAAAAGGGCCACTTTGGTGGTCGCCAGTTGGTGGATGAATTCATCCCCCATCAGTTGCCCTGTTCTGTATCGCCAATCAGAGGGGTCCATTGCTATTCCTTCCGGCCTGCAACCAGGGTAAGTCCAAAGCATTCCTCTGTGTTCCTTGCCACCTGTTGGCGCAAGGTGTCAAGGTGCATGGCGAGTTTCTCTGCGACAACGCCGGCGATGGCGGGGAGATGACAAGGCTCAACGGCTTCTGCTTTGACCCCATCCAGGCCGATGGAAGGGGCGTCGGTTTCAAGGAGAATTCGGTCCACTGGCAAGGAACGAAGCAGGCTGAGCGGCTTCTTTGCGTTTGGTCGAGTGACGGTTCCCGAAAAGGAGAAGTAACACCCCAACTCCACGAAGGGGCGCGCACTCTGGCCACTTCCTCCAAAGGAGTGCAGTACGACGGTCTGGCCGGGGTGAGATTGGAGCACCTCCAGGGTTTCTGGAAGGGCTTTCCTCGAGTGTACAACCACCGGGAGACTCAACCTCTTTGCCAGGGTCAGTTGGTCGTGAAACCACCGAAGCTGGAGTTCCATGGGAATGTCCACTTTTCCGTCGAGACCGATCTCCCCTAAGGCGACAACCTCGGGGAGGGTGGCAAGGGACTCCAGGGGAGGCAATTCCAAAGAGTCGTCGAGGTACCACGGATGGTAGCCAACGGCCGGGTAAACGCCGGAGGTTTGTCTGGCCAGTTCCACCACCTGCCGACTCGACTCCAGGTCATATCCTGTGGCCACCAGACGCGTCACTCCCGCCTCTAAGGCTCGCAGCACAACTGCATCTGAAACGTCCACCAAAGGGGGCAGGGTTGGGTGCCAGTGAACATCAGTCCACATGCAAAACCTCTACCAGAATCCCCTCACCCGACTTCAAGTGCTCCAAACCGGCGACGACGCTGCTCAAGGTGGAGGTGGGGTGGTCCCTGTGCCAGAGGGCGGTGCGGGCAAAGCCCCTGGGAGCCGAAATGGACTGTCGAAATCCAGATTCTCTCAGACGTTCCAGGTTCAAGGCGAAGTCGCTGTCACCAAAGGGGGCTCGAAAGCGGAAGTCGTGGAGGGTCTCCAGGCGGTGCACTTCCTTTGGCGGAAGGTGCAGAGTTCTGCACGTCGTCTCCAGCGCTCCCGCCGCGTGGCGAAGGTAGGCGAGGGGGGTTACGAGGGCTTCTCCAGCGATGTTCACTCGCCCCGTCACCGAAGTGGCACAGGCAAGGTGCACGATGGCCTTGGCGACAGTCTGCACGAACCCGTCGGGCATGATGGTGCGGCCGCTTCCTCGCAAAACAATGGGTGCGCTTTGGACTAGCTGCTCAATCCACAGGGCGTCTCTTCCGTGGGGATCTCCAGGACCCCACATCTGAGGCAACACCCCCCAGGCGAGTTGACTTGGGGTGCCGGAAAGTCCCGTGGAGAGGGCGTTCCACGCGTCGATTTTTCCCCGGGCATACGGGCCCTCGCCGCGAAGCGGCGCATCCTCAGCTACAGGGAGGGGCAAACGGAGGTGAAGTCCGTACTCGGCGATGCTCCCGGCTACAAACAGCCGCTTTGGGGCAAACCCAGCGGCAAACAGGTCGACCAACTGTTGGGCTTCGAGCCCCGTGTACATCGCCAGGTCGATCCAGGTATGGAAGCGCATGGAGTGAAGCACTCGCAGGAACTCCGAACGCCTTCGGTCCCCCTTGATGAAGGTGGCCGGGAACGGCTGTTCGGGAGGTGTTCGCCCCGCCACAACAACAGAACCCTCTGGACCCAGGCGGTCGTTCAAGGCAGCGACCACGCTGCGGCCGAGGAAGCCGGTTCCTCCCAGAACAAGGACTCTAGAAGGGGGAGAATTCATCGGCTCCAACCTGCTCCAGGTAGGTTTGGTAGATGGCCGGGCAGTAGCCTCGCAGCTTGCACGACGAACACTGTGGCGCCCACTCTCTGTCGGTTGCCAGTGCTGCCGGGCTCGTTTCCCCGGTTGCGGTGTCGAGGGATGCGTGCTGATGGTAGAGATCCAGGCTGCGCCCCAGGTGGTCTGGAATCAGGCACAAGGGGATGTCTCTGTAGGCGATGGAGGCGTTGGGTGCCTCTTTGATGGCGTCTTTGACCACTTGTGCGGTGTCGGTGAGGCTGAGGGACAGTTGCCCATAGTGGCTGTGAGCTCTCTCCAGCGGCTTGAGACCGGCAAAAAGCAGGTAGGGCTTTCTCCTGAAGGTCTGGGCAGCGTGGGCAAACCAGTGAGCGAAGGGCTTGCCTTGATCTTTCAGGTGTCTGGTGACTACGGCGTACAGGTATGTCTGCATCGGAGACCGGGCGAGGTTTGCTAAAGCTTCTTCGAGCAGGTCACCGGCGTCCGCCCGGCGACTCAGGTTTCGCTGGTTTTCGCTTCGCCAGTCGTCGTAGGAGAGGGCCACGGTGTGAACGGCGTGTTGCTCCAGGTTGTCGACGTAGGGTTTGTACGAGAGCATGAGCCCGTTGGTGGTCAAGACGGTTCCCATAAGTCCCGCCGTGTTCAACTGTTCAAGGACGGAAAAAAGAGGGGGCCAGATGGTGGGTTCTCCGCCGATGAGGACGCAAGTGGAAAAGCCATGGCGCATTGCTGCCTGGCCGTTTGCGAGGGCGTCTTGTCTGCGGGTGCGGACCAACTGGCGGCGCTCCACCGAGCAGTACACGCAGTTCTGGTTGCAGACGTTTCCTACATCAATGTAGAAGGCCGGCGCGAGAGATTTCGCCAGGGCCACGACTTCCTCTGGACAGTGGATGTCCGGCGGGGGCTCCCGGAGAATTCGAACGTCCACATCGCTGCGACGGTCCCTTTGGAAGATTTCCACTTCGATTTTTTTGTCGTAACTCATGCGAGGAACATTCTGGCCATCCCCGCCGGGGTGTGCAAGGGAAAGATGGGGGCAGGTCTAAGGAGGAGCGTTCTCCCCTACTTCTTGAAGTCGGGCAGTTTCTTGAAGAAGTTCGATGCGCGGTGCTTGTCCACCATGAACCAACTGTTCTTCAGCCGGTCAACGGAGTTCGTTCGCACGTAGTTTCCCTTCTCCCCTTCCGACTCGCTCAACTGGAAGGAGAACTCCTGTCCGGCATGGGTTTTCACTCGCACAGTGATCGAGTCGGGGCCAAACCCCGCTGACTCCGGGGGGATTCCCTGGGTGACGTCGAGGGCGTCGAGGTGAGTCAAATTGAAGACCAGCGATGAAAGGTTCACCGGGCTTATTGCCTCGGGTTTGGTCATCTGCCAACTCAAGGTCTTCGCCCCCGGGATCGGTTCAAAGACGAGGGTCTGGTCGGGATGCTCCAGAGCAATGGAAGCGATCTCCTCGGGCTTTAGTCGCAGGACTCGCTTGTCTTTCAGCTCTTCAAAGGTTTTCATGATTCGATGGGCGGTGGTTGTGGAGATGAGAAATACTTCGTCGGATTGGGTGGGGAAACGGGCGTAGTATCCGGTCTGCTTCCCATCCTCCAGGAATGCTGCTCCGATGTGCATTTCCACGGTGCCTTCACCCGTTTCCCCCTTCATGTGGGCCTTGATGATGGCGTAACCACGGCTCAGACCGGCGGTTTCAAGGTCCGGCTGGCTGTCCAGGAACCGCATGACCACGAAGGTTGCCACTCCACTGGCCAGCCCTCTGGCGGCCGTCTCGTCCACAAGCTCCTCTTTGGGCGCCGTGAATCTCCACTCATCGTCACGGATCCTGTCCAAAGCCATGTGCGGCTGCCCGGGAATGGTCAGTTCTATGTGGTCAAGGTCGCTGGAGTGAAAGTTCACCAGCTTCTTCGTGCGCAGGTCGTTGAGGGACTTCATCAGCTTCTTTGATGTGGCCGAATCCACCATGAGAAAGTCCTCTTTCCGGTCCAGGCGGGCGTACACTTTGCCCCCTCGAGGGGCGCCCAACTCCAGAACATGGGTCTGTGAGGAATCTCCATTCTTGATCTCGACTGTGATCACAAACGCCTTGTCGAGCGCGCTCTTGTCGGCGTCAGGAAGCTTCGGAAGAAACTCCGCTGCCCGGGTGTCGAGAATGGCGGAGAGGTAACTGTCTGGCGGGTCCATGGGCTTGTCTTTGGGCTCCACGGTGTTCCACTTGTCCTGGACCCTCTCCATGACGACCCGGGCTCCTTTGTGTCGCGGATCGAGGATCTCCAGGCGCTGGGCGTCCTCCTTCTTGAAGTGGAACAGGGCCTTGTCCCGCAACGACGAGACCGGAATCTCCAGAGGGGTCCGGTAGTTCACACCCACGATACGAAAGACGACGTTGGAGTCCGGTTCCATGACGAAGGTGCTCTTTTCTCCAGACACTTTGTCTTCGTCGGAGAAACCAATCCACAGGTTCACCAGGACGCCGTCAGGGCCGTAGATGGTAACCGGAATCCGAAGGTCAGGGGACAGACCATAGTCGTCCAAACCCTCTGGGGGGACTTCTATGGCAGAACCCGATACGGCGGGTCTGGCAAAGGCTTTGAGCATCGCATCAACGAGCGCTGAGTTTGCCGGGTGGCCCCCCTCTTCGAGTTTCCAGAGGGCGCCTTCATGAAGCAGGGCTCCCATACCCGAGGGGTTGAAGAATTTGATTCGGGTAACAGGCCCTTTGACCTTGTCGGCTTCACCCGGTGGGGCCAAGCTGACCCCGTTGATGGAGAGTTCGGGCAAGTCAGGCAACGGCTCGTTTCGTGTCACCACCAGTGCCACGATGGTGAGCACAACGACTACGAGGAGTGCGATGATGGTTGAGCGGTTCATGACTGGCCTCCCGACGTTGATTTCTGAAGCTGGCGAACTCGAGGGGCCAGCTTACGTTGTCGCAAGCGGCGAAACAACCAGGCGAGGAAACCGCCAAAGAGCACCAGCAGCGGAATAACCCCGACAAAGAGGAGCACGACCTGATTTCGGGTTCCCTCCTCCAAGGTGTCGATGGGACGAAACTCGTTGTGCTTGGCTTCTACCTGGGAGAGCTTTCTCGGCTGGGCTCCCCACCGGAAGGTCTGCAGGACGAGGGGCCCGGCGCTCTGTTGTGCTTGCTGGTTTCGGATGCTGCGAATCTTCATGATGTTGATGAGGCGCATTTCGGGGAGGATGGCGTCTCCCGAGTTTGGATCCACGGCAAAAGGTTTGAGCCCCCTGAAGATGCGCTCGGTGCTCAATGGAGGAAGGGCC
>ERZ890953.561-NODE-561-length-21085-cov-7.473276_pt1 | contig 21085 bp, 38 predicted proteins | sample MGYA00521264_ERZ890953 | MGnify/ENA primary metagenome ERZ890953 (study PRJEB32303, sample SAMEA104408629) | aquatic metagenome | biome: Brackish water; feature: Chemocline; material: water | place: Baltic Sea | collected 2014-10-26T21:54:00 | depth 200 m ...
ATCTACCCATATGTATCCCATATGTTCTTCTGTATCTCTAATTAGCATAGCAGGATAGTTTTCAGGATTGTCATACCATTCAAGTTTTATAGGCGTGTGGCTGTATTCTTTCATATTAAGTCCTCTGCTTGTAGTGTATGGTTATATTTACCATTAACTTCTTTAGCTTCTTCAACACATTTAAAAGCAGTACTCAAAGCTATATCTAAGTTTGCTAACTCACTAGATATTGATATCTGTCCGTTGTTGTGTCTAATCTCTTTTATATTAGATGCTAGCTGTTCCATTTGGGTTAGTATCTGTTTTATTTGTTGTTCAGGTTTCATTACTTATCCTTTATGTCATTACTACAGAGAAGACAGCCGAAGCTGTCTAAACTCTAATAACTATTTAGTACTTACGATAACAGGAGTGTTACTATCTGCACCCATGAATGTTGTAGGTAATACCCCATTCCATTTTTCTAGCTCTAACTGACGTAGCTCTAGGCGACGTAGTTCTAGTAGGTCTGGTGTGATACCCTTTACCGTCATAGCATTGTAGTCACGAATACGTTTAGCTTCAATCATTTTGATACGGTAGTCGGCTTCTGCAAGTTCTTCTTGACCTTTCTTTTTAGTAAGTTCAATTTGTACTTGTGCTTCTTCTTTTTCGATTTTCATGCGACGCTCTTTAGCTTCTTCGATTGCAGCTGTAACTATTGCAGGGTACTCAATATTACCTATTGTTACATCTGAGATATCTATTGGAAGTCCTGTAAGTTTTGGAGCAATTGCGTTGTAGAGTTCAACAGTGATACGTTGGTAGTTAGTATTAACTTCTTCAACATCATACTTACTGATTACTTCACGAGCTGTGTTCAGTACGATCATTTTGCCATATGTTTCGTATACTTCACCTGTAGTTACTACATTGTCGTTCATAGGCATATCATTAAATAAGCCGTTGATTACCTTCGCATCACCTGTTACACGGCCTCTGAATACTATCTCAGCCTTTAATGTCAATTTATCTTTTAATAAGACTGTGATTGGTTGTGTGTATTTACGAGTTGTTGTCTCGATGAAGAACAGTTTCTCTGGGTTAATATCCCATACATTATTTGCTAACCATACTTTAGATGGAGGATATACCTCTGGTTGCCATCCTGCTTTACCTAGGATTTTCCCTTTATGCCCTGCAGGCACAAGTTCATTACATGCAGTCATTGAGAATGCTACGATTACTGCTGAGGCAGTCATGATGATTTTTTTAAACATTTTTTGTTTCCTTTTTCTTTTTATATTTAGTGTAAATGTAGACTGTGATGCCCACTACTATACCTATCACAATTGTTCCCCATGAGGCTAGTGATATTGCAAATACCCCAATCGCTGGGAATATAATGTCATCTATGCTATTGGTGTGGCTCCCTTGTTCTAAGTATCTAATTGTTACAAATATTATCCCTACTAGTAGTACTAGTATTACTCCTACTGTATACATTACTTTAAGTCCTCTTCTGTAATACCATCTACATGTATCTTCTGCCATTTTTTAGACTCCGTCTTAGGAGGCAGTTCTTTAGACTGTTTGATGTTGTATGTTTGGTTTGACTTATATTGAGTACTTCCTGTACCATCTAGTTTGATTGGTGATACTATTGCTAATATGAGTAGAGCAGTAGCTACACCATTCCATATCTTATTCTCAAACTTATGTTGGATAATTACTTTATAAGCAGCTATCCCTGTCATTATGAAGGCTAATAACTTTATCCCCCAAAACCATGCGAATGTTAATTCCATTTGTTATCCTTTATGTTTGTTCTGCATATGCAGTTAATACTACCCCTACGAGTGCCATTACTATGATTATTAGCATTACTGGTGACCCTGTCATTCTACTTCCTTTAACATACAAGTTAGTAAGTCCTTTATGTTCATATCAGAGGACTCCGCATGTTTCTTTAGAGTCTTTATACTATCCAATGTATCTGTGTAGTTACTATTAGCTATGAATACTTTCATATCTAATTCGCTTCTTTCTTTTGTGGCTGCTGCACACATTAAGTCTTCTCTGAATTCTTCCATTTTTTGCTGAGCGGTCATGTTAGTCCTTATTTAGTTGATGGACATTGGAGAGGAGGATAATATCCTGCTCCTTTTCCTGCCATTTTATGTGTATATTCGTGACATGCTGTGCAGAGGAATGCTAGGTCATCTACGCTTTCTTTACCAAGGTTGGTGTAAGTTATATGGTGAACATGATTGCCTTTATGGGCACATGCTTCACAGTTACCGTTGGTGCTGATAAGTTTAGAGCGTCTGACAGAGCTGTCAAGCCATTCTGGGGAGTTTATGTACTCATCGTAGTTTATTATGTCGGATTGCTTTGTAGGTACCTTCCATTGACTCTTACGACGTTCGTTGTAGTGAGCCTTGAAGGTCTCTACTGTTGGCTTGGTTACTCTATTGTTGGTGATGTCTATTTTATTGGATTCTGACTCTTCTGTTGGGTATTTTATGTTAGCCATTAACTTATCATAAAATATTGACCACACTATAAATAACCCTAGTAATATACCTAATGCTTCCATTACTTTTCCTTTATAGTGCCCTTGCCTAGAGTTGGCATTACATTGCCGAAGTCTAGGGTTAGGGTATCTTTACCTGTGTTGGTATTATATTTAGGTTTATACTTATTACTGAGGTAATGGTATAAGACTATTGTGTCTGAGTCACTGTGTGGTTGCCAATACTTAGCTGAGTCGTAGTTCATTGTTGACTCTTTATGGGTATCTATGGTGTCTTCTACGTTTACTAGGCTGTAGCCTATGTAAACTATGATGTGTCTGTAGTAGAGGTAATATATACCTCGTACCATCTCTTCTCTTACTTTAGGGAATGCTACGTCGAGTAGGCGTTGTTTCTTAGCTAGAACATACTTTGGTAGGTTCTTCGCTTTGAATTCTTCTCTAGTGTTATAGGTTTTAGCTATCTCTAGTAGAGTTGGTTCTCCGTTTACCATTTGTGGTCCTTAGAAAGTTTTTAAGTTCTCTAGTGTAATGGGTTCATCAATACCCGCATCTTTTAGCATTTTATTTGCTTCTGCGAGAGCTTGAATTAATTCAAGTTTACGGCGTACTGCGTTACCAACTTCGCTTATTCTCATATCTTCTAAGGCTCCAGTCGTTGCTATTTTAATAGCTTCTGAGGCTGTTTCAGTTAATGTTGAAAGACCTGTTAGAGTGTGTTCAATAGCTTCACCAGCATGAGTTACACCGCTGTCTACTACGTTTACTACTGTTCCAGTTGTATGGAAAACTTTTCCTGCTAATTGTAATGGTCCTAATGTATTTTTCTTTGTCATGGGTAATTCCTTTATGGGTTAATTGAGTATACACTCAATGAACAGCCTACCTATAAGGAGGAAATCATGTATTTGGAGGATATCATGTGTTTTATGTCTTATAAGGAGGTAACATTATGTCTATTTTTTAATTAGATAGACTGTTCATTGAATGTATAAAGGCCTGCGCCTTTATGTATTGACAGTGGTGCTAGTAATTGTGATCTGGATCTAATCCAGCTTCATCTGTTCTAAACAAGATAGTTTCCTTTTAGGGAGTCTACCTCCCCAAAGGGAAGGTTAGTATTCGTCTAGAGGTACAGTTTGAATTTCAGAAGTAGTATCTGTAATGATACATGCTATTCTTTCATTGCCTAGAAGTCCTGGAAGGATTTCCTCTGCTTGCTCTGCTGTTACTTCTGTTGCGTTAGCTACACCGAAGATCTTTCTTGAGAAGTCGTCTGTAATGTTTACGAAACTAACTGTTGCATTAGTTTTGTTTGAGACTAGTCTCGCTGAGAATTGGTTTTTTGGTTTAGAAGTTGCTTTGTTGAATGCCATCAATGGCTCCCTTGTATTAAATTTGAGATAGTAGGATATCTCTGCTTCCATTTTAACGTCTTGTGTGACGCCGTGTTATTACTTGAGGATTACGGAATTCCTTTCCTCACCTCATTGAATGAGGGTTTGAGGATGATTGATTCTTTTATCCACACCATTTGGTTAAGGTTTTATTTCTTTCCTCATCTGATAAATAGATGGGCTTGCCCAGCTTACAGGGCTAACCCATTTTAAGAGGATTTTATATCACACTATTTTATTAAGGCTCTGCGGAGAAAGCCCCTGCTAGGCCCAGCGGAGCGATGTTATCATTAATAGAAGAATTCTCAATGGAGCACCGCTGTGCGGAATGGTTAAAGAATTATACTAGGCGGAATAGAGGGCGACGAAGGAGCAATCTAGGTTGAGAAAAAAAAATAGGAGCACTCCCGAAGGAGTACTAACAGAGTGCATAACTTGATTTAGATAGTTCTCGTACAAATGTTGTACGGTCTATGTTGAAGTTTTCTTGGCAGAAGTCTTCTAGGTAACTACCTTCGGCAATTATGCGTAAAGCGTCTAGGTATAGTGCTCGTACCTTGCCCATGTTATTTGGGTGACATTGGTAGTCGTCGTGTATGTGAGTTACTTGGAAGTCTGCATTGTCGATGACATGGCGAATACAGAATGCGTCAAGAGAGTGAGTGAAGTTAGGTGCAAGGGATGTACCTACTTTAGATGGAGCATTCTCGTGGTAGCGGTACTCTAGTTTGAGTCCCTCGGATTCTATTACGCCGTGTACATCTACTTTGACATCTACATGTGCTATGTGTCCGTCTGGTGTAGTCCATGTGTGGTACTTAGCTGAGTCGTCCCAGCGGTCGTTGAGAGCTTCTAGTACTTCCATAGCACCTGGGAATAGTTCGTGTAGAGTATCGTAGAAGGCGTAAAGCTCGGGAGTATCTTCTCCGAAGGCTTTGATAGGTTCTTCTACGCTGTTGTACATTGAAGTCATTATAGGTCCTTTACAGTACTTACGGATTTGACTGAATGACATACCTTTGAATACTTCTGTGTCTGGTAGTTTTTCTACCATGCGTTGAGCAACTAGTGTGTAAGGGTCTGCTCTTATAATATGTTCAGAGTAGTTGTCTCTGTTAGTTTTAATGCTACGGATTTCACTTAGTATTTGTGCTTTTGTTCTCATGGTACCCTCCAAGGTAGTTATTGTATTAGTGCAAGCTCCGCTTCTAGTTCTTCTAGGCGTTGCTGTGTTTCTGGTGTGTAAGTACGCTCTACTTTAGCATGTACATTGCTGTTTTCTGCTGTAGTAGGGCAACACGCCATTACTGCCATTAGTTGTAGTCCTGAGGCTGTACAGTCTAGACCCATATTATGACCTATTGGTTCTCCTAAGATTACACCACGGTAGTATGCATAGATAGCTTTGATGAATAGCTCTGGTTCAGAAGCAGTCTCTGATATCTCTAGCATAACGACTTCATCGAAGATATCATCGTGAAATATTTTAGCTAGTATTTTGTTAGCCTCTACTGTTCGTTTGAACCATGTTTCTTTGTCGTAGCCTAGGTGGTTAGCGATGTCATATTTAAGGTTCTTGATACCCTCGTCGTTTAGTCGTTCTTTGTCTGCATAGCTTAACATAGCTTTGCGGTAAGCGTTACCCTGTGGGTTGATGTGGTAACCTTGGCTGTATGAACGGCCTCGTTTGTCGTACTTCCAGCCGAAGTAGAACTTGTTTCCGTTTTCTAGTAGGTAGTCAATGATATTATCTGTCTCTAGGTTACGTAAGATATATGCTTTTTCTCTTTCACGTTGTTCTAGTTGTGTTAGAGAGTCATCTGGTTTAAGAGTATCTTTTATGTGGTATAGAACATCTTCGTTAATTTCCCACGCTACATCTTGTAGTTTATTAATAACACCTTTGTTGACATTATTGAGTGTAGACTTAGGGTTGTTACGATTGTTTAGTATTAGACTGTCGTGCTCTTTCGTTAGTAAATGTGATGTTACTCTTGATTTCATGATTTCTCCTAGTATTGTAGTGGTTTAACCAGCATAGGTGGCAAGTATTGTGTCATGTTGATTTTGTGGTAGAGGCGTGCAGATACTTCCATAGTCGGAATTATTACAGCGGAGTCTCCGTGTACTTCTATGTGGCCTCCTTTGTTTTGTGCACGGTCTTCTTCTGCTACTACGCGTACTTCATAGATACCAAGGTCCTCGAAGTTGCTGAGTAGCTCTATGCCTGTCTCTACGGCGTCTATTTGGTCTTTGTGAAGGTGTAAACCTATTTGAGTAGCTATGGCTTGTATAGGTGCCACTCCTGCGAAGGTAACCTCTTTACCGCGCCGGATGCCTATTGACGGCTTGATTAGGATGATTGTCTCTAGTAGTGCGTTGACTATTAGTTGACATGCTTCGTCCATTGGGTAGAGTAGTACTATCTCTTCTACTCTAGCCTTTTGTTCTAGGTTGTCCCTAGTCTTAGTTAGGAATACTTTAGCTCTATCTAGTGCTAGTTGTATATCTGCTTTGCTGATAGTAGATATTTCTTCTGCTACGAAATCTGTGATGTTGTGCTTGCCCATTACGGCTTCTGTGATAAGTTGTGTATCAAACATTAGTAGTCCTCCACTGATATAGTTTCTTGAGATGTAGTAGTATCTGTGATGTCTACATAGAACATTTCATTACTACATTTCTCTGGTATCTTAGCGTCTAGTAGCATTTGTTTAGTTATATTCTTGATATCATCTGCGAACATAGAGCGGATGAAGCTGTCTGTTGGGTTCATCCAGAATGCTACTTTGTCTGACTTACGAGATTTGAAGTTGATTACGAATTGGTTCTTTGCTGTTGTATTTGATTGTTTATTGAATGCCATGATATATTTCCTCCTACAGAAAGTGGTTGTTTAGTATTGGTCTAGACCTACTGGTTGTTTAGCCGATTGTTTTGTATCTATTACTATTTCTAATTTAGATAGGTAAGTTGCTAAGCCTCCGTCTATGTTGGCTATGTCGTTAGCTGTACAGTGTAGAGAGTCTTTGCCTGTAGCTACTTTAACGAATGCGTCTGTTAGGTTTATGTAGCCTACTGTGTTGCCTTTGCTTGTCTTAATAGCAATTGAGTATTGTGGTTTGTTATCTGTTCTTCTTAACATTGATTATCCTTTGAATGATTTCACTTCTAAAGTAGAAGGTTATGTGTTTAAGCACTAAGTAATTGTCTAGTGAGCCTCTGGGGAATTTAAAAGTAATATAAAAGGTTGTTAGTAGAGTATGTTAGTAAGTTAGTTGTTGTAGTTGTAGGGTACTTTCAGATAGCTTTAAGATTCATACTCTAATCCACTCCATTTGTATATATCTTCCATTTTATTGTGAAGATTATCGAAGAGTACCTTTTTGAGATGTGCATTGTCTACTAGTGGATTCATGGGCTGTGGTAAGCTAGCTTTGAACATAAATGTTGCTAGTGCTTTTACTCGCATTTCAGCTCCGCAGTACTTACAACCTATTAGGATATAGCGTAGATTCTTGTATGTAAGTTCCTCGAAGGTTTTACCTCTAGTTTTACTAGCAAGACTCCTACTATCTGTTACTTCTTGTTTTATTTTGTTATATATACCGTGTGCTGTTAGGGTATCCATGTCTTCTAACATGTCTAGCCACATTTGTTCATCTTCGGTGTCGATGAAGTAGTCTGGTTTAGTAGGCATTATATTAACTCTATAGTTAAGAAGCCTTTATAGGCTGTTTTACGAACTGTTACATAGGCATAAGTATTAGTAGTAGTTGTATAGCCCTCTGGTCTATGTACTTTGTAGAATTTACCAGCTACATTGCTTTGTAATACTATGCTATGGTTGTTATAATTATGTACTTTCATTAAGTGCTTAGTTTTCTGAGCAAATGGTAAATCTCTAGTAGCTGATGTACTTAAGGCTTTGAAGTTATGTTTAACAGCTTTTCTAGTAGTAGTAATTGTACGTTTTATTTCAGCTATACGTGGTTTGTCATCTATTGTACATCTTGTTGATGTGTATGTAGAAACAAATGATATAACAGTGCTACGTTGTTTATCTGTAATTTTACCTCTGTAGAAGTACTGCTGACCTACTGAGGCTACATAGTCTTTGCCTTTGTTGTCTAGTTCACATATAGCTCTATCTGTGTCTTCACATTTAAGCATATCTAATAGGCGTCTTTGATTTAATGTCCTTAGTGTATTAGTTCTCATCTTTTAATCCTTTGTGTTTTTGTTTACGACTATATTCTTTATTGGAAGGTATAGTCTTTGTTTGTAGGTTGATTTCTCGGCGATAGTTACGTTGTATGTTACCGTCACGCTTTTTACTCATGTCAGCTCCTTGCTCTGAATCCTACGCAGCCCACTGGTTGTCCGTTCTCATCTCGTTGTAGATTACCTGGTGCAACTACATCTTTACGGTGTGGTGGTACGGCGTTGAGTGTTAACGCGGAGATGATATAGATTACTCCATCTACTGGCTCTGGTAACCCTTCTACTTCTCCGAATTCTGAGGTATAAATTGGTACACCTGCATGCTCTGCTGATTTTAGTGTAGTTTGTTTTACACGTGCAATTATGCCACTACGAGGTATATTAATACCTGTAGTTACTTCGTTGATTGTATGTGCTGTTAAGTTTGTGAATGTTTGTACCATATTTAATCCTTTATTGATTAATTAATATTTGAGCCATGAATACCATAGCAATTATTGTTAATGCTGTCATTGTTATTAGCGCTAGTTGTGTATGTGGGTTCATAAGTTAATCCTCTATAATTATCCAGTCCATATCAGCTGGTTCTAGTACTGACTCATTACCGTCGTACTCATCTATCATGTACTGATTGCCTTTTATCTTTGCTATCTGAATATCAGCATGCTTACCACTTGGATTTAGGCCTTTGGTTCTATAGTTTTCTAAGAAGGCTATTAGCTCTTTGCTGTGTCTAGGCTCTGTGATGGTTAAAGGTATATTTGAATCATTTGGGTCTTCAAAGAATGCCCACCACTCGGTTTCTTGTACATACTTGTAGGGAATCCCTTTATGGGTAAACCATGCTTTAGTAAAGTCGTCGCTGTAGTTATACCCACCAAATGTTGGGCTGTATAGTATTTTATTCATTATAGTTTACTCCTTACAGTAATTTATATAATGCTGTGTGCATCTCTTTGAATGACTTATATAATATATCATTGTCATCTAGGTCTTGTATCACAAATATCCCTGGCTTAGTATCCCAGTGAACTTTTAAGTCCACTATGCCTTCATACTTGGCTACATACTTTCTAGCCAGGAGTTCTTTGAAGGTTTCTGATGCTGGCATGTTCTTGACATTGTCTTCAGCAAGATGCTCGTCGGAGTCTACTTCATATACCTTTGTGACTGGTATGATGCTGTCTCCGTGGCATATGTACTTTGTACCTACTGGCATTATTTCTGAATATAGTATGTCTTCTTCTAATAGTATGCTTATTACCTCTCGCATTGTTTCTAGGTCTGAAGCAGTTGAGTCGTCTTGGCTTATTATTAGTTCTATTGGCCCTGCATCCGTTAGGATAACTAAGGCATTGCCATCTGCTAAATTGTTGTATGCTCTTATTAAGTCTAATCTGTCCATGTTTAATCCTTTATAGTTTTTGGTCTATTGCTCTTAGCATTTTATCAATGCGGTTGTAAGTACTTTCATCAGCTATCTTATAGACTTCTGACTGAATACTGCTGAGGTCTCTACGTAATTCTGATAGCATATCTATAGCGGCATGTATATGCTCTTGGCTGTGTGCTATCATAGGCTCGACATCAGGCATCCATACGAAGTCATCATTGGCTGTTCGATGTGGTCCTGCGTAGGTTACGTGTGTGTTAAGTGCTGATGATGCTGAGATTAGCTCATGGCTAATGTTTCGTTTCATTGGTGCACTCATATGTCTCCTCCTATTATTGATACTGAGGCATCCCAGACTAAGCCAACTAACTCCAGTTGATTGATATAGTTAGCCATGTCGTTGTACTCGGCATTGCCTACTGCTGTTGTTACATGTCTACCATCTTTGTCGTGGTAGATGAATTCGTGTATAGTGTCCATTGTTAGTCCTTTGTCTTTGAGTAATTCAAGTAACATAAATACTGTATTACTAAGTTCTTCAAGAGCATTCTTAGTTTCCCAATGTATAGCATCATCTGCAATATACTTATTTGCTAACTCTAGCTGTTTTTCTACTTCCTCTAATTTCATCTGTTCTCCATTATCCATTCACAAGCTTTGACCATTGGTCTGCGGTAATGTATGATAGTCATTGTTAGTCCTTTACAGTATGTTTTATTATTCTAGCTAAGGTAGTACTATCTATTAGCTTCTCTTTATGCTCTTCGGCAGCCTCTAGTGTTTTGTAGAATGCTATACTGTGTTCTACTCTACGTTGTTCTTCTCTGTTGTACCATGTTGCTGTTAATTCATATACTTTCATTGTTTCTCCTTTAGTTTTTGGTTGTTATAAATGCCTTATGTATCATTGTACTCTCTCCTGTTATATTATATTGTTGGGCTTGAAGGCCTTTATGACATTCTGCCATGTAATAATGGTAGTGGTTTGGTAGCATGACATATTATTGCTCTGTCTCGGTTCATGTCTGTGTATGCCTCCATTTTATCTCTACCCGCTGGGTAGGTGTTGAATATATGGCTGTTGCGACGGTATAGTGCTTTCCAGTAACTTAGTGGTTTTAATGACATTGTTTTATCCTTTATGGCTGTGTGACATATTATTGTAATTGTATGACAGATTGTCATATTATATATGTCATTGAGTCATGTTTATATTATAGTTAGGTGTCTTTGGAGGTGTTTGTTGAGGTGAGGTTTAGCACTTGTGCCCCTCAGGACGCCATAGCTTGCCCATAAGGGACAAACTAGGCTCAACCCGACCTCTGATACCTCTCATTGAGTTTGTGGCTTCTAGGTGCCTCTATGAGTCACTAATGATGCCGTCTTTGTACGCCTTTTCTAGCATATCTTCTTCTACTTTGTCCACAATGCCCCAAAAGCTTGGGTCATTTGGTGGTGTGTCCTCTGCTACTTGTGTGTATGCCTCTGTGGCAATGTTCTCTCTGATTTCTTCATCAGTTAATTGAGTTGACATAATAATATCCTCCATTGATATGATTTCATCTCTAAAGTAAATGGTCATGCGTATAGAGAGTCCCACACCTGCGGTGAGGTCCTTTCCTCAGTTGAGGACTGGGCAAGGAATGCTACTGCCGGACGGTTTCCCTGTACCGTCCTTTCCTCTTGTGTGCTCTGAGTGCTCTTGCTCTTGTGTGCTCTGAAGAAAAAAAAGGTAGACACCCGAAGGTGCCTATTTGATGGAGATACTACTGAAGCCTTGACTGATATTGTTTAATACCTGTTCAGTTGCAACTTTAGCATTGTTAGTACCTAGAGTATCTTCTAAGGATACACCGTTGATACGTGAATTGATAACTGTAGCGTAACAGCCTTTACGATGTGTAATCATAGTAGATACTGCTAGTAGTTGTGAGTAGTGAGTAGTTAGCTCAGCTACCACTTTGTTGTGTAGTTGTTCAGTTGCAGTAGCTGGTGTTGCGACTGCAGTTGGTTTAGGTTTAGTGTACATAATATCCTCCTTATAGTTCTATAATGCTTTTGATAGCAATGCAATATGTTTGAAAGTCCTCGAAAGAACCTTCTGGGTAGCGGTTTAAGAATGACTCGTATAAGTCTTTAAACGAAGGCATTAGTTTGACCTACGAGTGCGTAGTCTAGCTAGTTTAGCTTGATATGTTGCATCGTCGATGTTAAGGTCTTTAAGCATTTGAGTACGCTCTGCCTCGTTTTCTAAGCCTGATAGTACAGCTGAGTGTTCAAGTTCATCAGTTAACATATTAGTACCAAGAGCGATTAGGTTGTTTGACGATTCAGCTAATACTGCTATTGAGTCTGATATAGCCACACCTGTAGCTATTGTGTTGTTCGTGATACTGTGTGCACCACCTACTATTGATTTACCTAAGTCTAGAGACATTTTGAAGATGCCTTGTCTTTTAATATTTTCCATAATTTTAATCCTTTGATTTGTGTTTGTTGGTTAGAGTCCACCGACTTGTGCAAGATTGTACAGCTCTTGCTGGCATTGTGGTCATACAGCCATTAACGGTTGTAAGGACATAACGGACGAGATATTGCTATCACAAGACCATTAGCGTCTACAGTGTATGTAGTTTCCATGATTTACTCCTTTGGTTGGGTATTGCCGTAGGATAGTGCAGTATATTAACCCTGCATAGTATTCACATCTAAAGTAAAAGGTTATTAGTGTGGTGAGTACCTGTTGGTTAGAGAGATAGAGAGGAGACGTGTGCTCTTGCTCTTGGCTAGAGTTTGAGAGTGCAACTCTCAAGATCAATTGATGTAAGCACTGAGGTACGAAGTGATACATTGTTAAAGAGAGGCTGGAAATTGGGTCCCCCTTTGACAGCAGCTACCGGGGGGTAGGGTTACAGAAGTTGGCTCCCAGGCCCTATACTATACCCCTCACAAAAAATATAAAAAAATTTGCATAAGACCCATAAGACCGAGGCGTCCCACTCCCTTAAGTCTGCAATAACCACGCCCAAAAAATATAAAAATATCCCCATAAGCCGTAAAGCCCTAAGCTAAGATTAAGGTAACTAATATGCTATACTTCCGAAAAATAAAAGGATACTTATGAACTGGCTTAATAAATATATCCCTGATAAGGTTATACCACAACATACTGCTGAGGATGTTCAGCTACCTCAGGGAAGAGTACATAGAGCTGGTAGAACTTCTACACCCCCTCCTGTATATGATACTCCTAAGAGTCATCAGAATGAGAGGAGATATACTCCACAAGCTACTATCCCTACGTTTAGTGCAGGGAATGAATATGTAAATGTCCATAGTAGTGCTGATATGGCTTCTCTAGCTAATGTGCTAAATAGTGGAGAAGGGCAGGCCATGCTTGCCAAAGCCTCTGGAAGGTATCCTATTACTAAAAATTTAGGACTTGGTGGTAGTGTATCCTCTGATTTTAGTAGTAGAGAAGATGCAGATGCCTCTATATTTGCTGACCTTACATTAGGGGATATTGCTAATATAGAAGCTTCAAGAAAATTCAACAGAGATACCGAGAGAGGTAATACTATTCACGATAGTATTAAAGGAACCCTAGGCCTAGGTAATTTAAATGTTGAAGCTGCACGTAATATAGATAGAGGTGTGATGAATGGTGGAGATGCTGTTAGAGATGTTGTAAGTGCTAAGTATGCTATCAAACCTCCTATGTCTATTATAGCTGACTACTATAGTAACCCTAATGGAAGGGGAAAGGCTATCGGTCTTGAATATGCTAAGGCTAAAGGTCTCACATTTGGTGGTAAAGTATCAAAAGATAATAATGTTGAGAATGATAAGCCTCAGTATAACCTTTATCTTAATAAACAATTCTAATATGCTATAATCCCAAAAAATATAAGGAGCCCATATGGCTAAGAAAAAAGAAATAGAGAAAGAAGTGCCTGTTGAAGTGGTAGCTGATATAGAAGAGCCTAAAGTTGAAACACCTGAACCTAAGAAAGAAGCTTCTGAGACACCTGAGCCTGAAGTAACTGCGGATGTAGTTGTTGAGGCACCAGAGTCTGAACCTGTTATTGAAGAGCAAGAGCCTAAGGTAGAAACACCTAAGCCAGCTAAAGCTGACAAGTGTGAATGTGGTGGTGAGGCTAATGAGATCCGTAACCGTAAAGGTAAGTATATTATCTGTTTGGACTGTGGATTAGCTAAGTAGTTTATGGTTCATCCGTGACCCAGAGATTCTCTATAAACCCTACAGGGTAGACAACTCCCTAAAAGTCTCAGAGAACTCTCTGGAGTATTCCCCTAATTAAAACTTATGATACAATTATGGAAAAGGATTTACTATGGAAGATAAATTAACATATTGTAAGTACTGCGGTAAAGATACATATACTTATGGTGTATACCCAGCTACACATTGTCAAGAGTGTAAGAAGCCTAAGGTAGAAGATAGTGGTAGCAAGTAAACAATACTGCCCTACTTGTAAGGAAGATGTTAAGGTCATTGTTAAGATGTTTAACACTAAGCTATGCCCTAAGTGTAATAAGATCCTTGCGAGTGATCGTGGTATGGATAAGGTTGGGTAATGACAGAAGCTATCCTTCGTAGTATTAATACAGAGCTTGAAGAAAAGAAATCCCTTATGTGGGAAGCAGATAGTGCCGGTAATAATGGTCTTAGGATAACCTACTGGGCTGAGGTATGTAAGTTAATTGATAAGAAGCACGAGCTTGAAGAGGACATGAGAGTGGTTGCTAAGGGTTACGAGCTGTAAATGGCTTTCCTTACTTTAGGGGCTCCTCCGCCTGCTAAGAAGCGTAGGTTGTACCTTATGGAGATTACACTACCTTCTGGCATGCAGGTAGTTAAATGTGGTGTTGCCTCAGGGAGCTCTTCTAAAGAGAGGATGATGCAAATCAATAGTAGTATATATGACAAGTTCCGTAGTACTGCTATGATTAAGATTAAGCGGGATAAGGAAGTTGATGGTGAAGATGTTTTCAAGTTTGAGAATTCTGTGCATAAGTTCTTTTTCAATTACCAGTATGATACTACGCACAAATTTGATGGCTGTACAGAATGCTTCTGTGTACCTATTGAAGATATGGTGCAGGCCTATGAGTTAATTATAGAAGGTGTGGTGCCGGACTTTCAATATCAGATGCCGAGTACTAAGGAAGCTGAAGACTCTCTACCATTTTAAAGGATAACTATGAAGACAATAACGGCTGTGTATAAGGATTATACTACTAAGACATTTACTGTTCAGTGTCTTATTGGTGGTACTTTTAGAAATGCCTCTTTTATGCGACCTGTTAGGTTTATAGTGCCTAAGGGACTGTCAGATGTGGAGAAGTTGTACTTAGAGATGTATACTTCTGAGCTTGTCCATATTGGTGAGGATTAGATATACTTTCGTAATTAATTAAACAAGGTTCCTCTATGATAGATTATAAACAACAATATGGGCTGAATGTCCCTGGTAGATCTGAGATGGGTAATATTGATCTAAATGCCAGAGTCCCCTATTACCCAGAAGGTTTAGGTGGGGTAGTCAAGACTGAAGAAAGTACTACAATACCTATCAATCCTGATGGTACTCCTTTTAAAGGTAAGGCTGATGTGGCTACACATAAGGAGTGGGTAAATATTCCTACAGTATTGCATGGTACTCAACGGAATGGTCCTGATGATCTTCTTCAACGAGATGCTGTGATGAATTACATGTTAACAGGTAAGCATCTTGGTAAGTATGATCAAGGTATGAATAAGGCTGTTGATGGTGCAATTAATATCCATCTACGGCAGGATGCATATGGGAAACAAGGCTTACTTCCACCTGAAGTTCAAATGGAGCTTATTGGTGAGATAGAGAAGGCCGCTAGAGAGAGTAGGAATGCACCTCCAAAGAGTAGGAACTAATAATGAGTTGTTTAGGTAATCTATTGTCAGATGGTGCTAAAATAAGTAAAGGAAAGTAATGGCAGAGATAGGATTAGGTGTATTAAAGGAACTTCTAAAGAGTGGTGAGGAGTACGCTAACTCTAAACAGGTACAAGATGCTGTTAAGGGTGCACCTAGAACGGCCTTCTATGCTGGTGAAGAAGCAGCTGACAGATTCTATGGAAAAGGTGTTAGACCAAATTCCGATCAAATGGATTATGTGGACCCTACTACAAATGTGGTGCGTACTTGGATACCAGATGATGGCTTTACTAAGAGAGAAGTAGGGGATAGTGCCTACCCTGAGAATTCTTTCAATAGTCAATATACTCACCCTAATATGATGAAAGCGTATCCTGGGTTAGGTGATGCTATATCCATAGTAGAGGATTCTAACATGAGGGGTCTGGGTGGTTACAAGGATGAGATTATATCACTTAATCCTAATAACATTACCAGGTCTGCCAAAACTGCTGGACGTGGTGTAAGTGATGTGCGTAATGAAGTTGTGTTGCATGAGATGGCTCACGGTGCTCAGCGTCGTGATAAACACTATGATAATGTTGTACCTAGTGCTAGTAGAATAAACCAAGAATTTGGTAGAGGTAGTGAATACTGGAACCATCCTTTAGAAGCAGAGGCTAGGGCTGCAGGTAATTACTACAAGAATGGTTCTACCGTTCCTGCTAACCCGGGCCTTGGTGCTCTTAGAGATGATATGAGGGAGTTTACTGGTGATACTAACTTCTCTAATGAACCCAGCCAGGGATTTGTTAAGAACTTTAAAGCCTATATAGAAGGTAAGCCTTGGGAAGGCCTGTTCCCTCCAGCACCTAAAATTAGAAAAAAAAGTACTAAGTAGTGTGTGTGGTATACTTACGTACTTAAATTAAGGATAATATATGGCATGGGGATTAGGATTTATAGAAGATTTAGTAGGTAAGAGTAATGTTGATGCAGCTAAGAGTGCATTTGCTAATAGTAGATTTAAGAAATCTATAGATGACGTAGCTCAAGGAGCTGAAGATGTTTACAGGGATGTATCTTACACCGCTAATGCTATTGGTGATAAATATAATGCTGGTAAGGCTGCTTATGAGGCTAGGATAAGAGCGGAGCAGATTGCTGATGCTAGAGGCTTACCTACTACTGATCAACAAGCTATGGAGAATATGGATGGTGTATTTATACCTGCTGGACGTGTAGTTGATAAAGGCCTCACAGCTGCCAGTAAAGGATTGGGACAATTATTCTCTAAAGCACCTGCAGGTACAATGTTAACACGTAGATCATTAGATGATGTTGCTAATATGACACAAGATCTTGGTGATATTGCTGTTAAACAGGTAGGATCTAAAGTTAATAGGTATGGCCAGGATATGACTAAGGCTAATTGGTCTTTTGACGATGCAGCTAGAGAGGTTGCTAAGAGAGAAGGCTCTGCACTTGCTAAACACTCTGGTGAGATCCGTAATGCAAACAATGCAGCGGGTAAGAGAGGTAAAGAGTTCTGGGCTGATAATACGCCTACACATACTCCACCATCAAGTCCTAAGTATACTAATGCTGATTTAGATGCTATTACTAAACAAGTTGGTGATGTACAGAAAGCTAAGTTTAAAGCTGGTCTTGTACGGAATGAACAGGATGCAAGAATTATGAATGAACTACTTAAACGTAGACCTGGGTATGAGATGGCATCAGATGTTTCTGATACGTTCCGTACTGTTGGGGGAATTCGTAGAGGATTACAATAAATTAAGGAGGTGTTACGTGGCTTGTAAAAAGAAACCTACTAAACCTGGGAAGAAATAGATAGTTATGATATACTGCCGATGTTGATTTGATGAGACCTACTCATTCTGGAGAGCTTAACTACCTCTCCTTGAACCTCCCTTGAACTTTTACTAAATTTTAGATATACTTCCCAAAATTAAAGGCACTGTAGTAAATACAACCCTTGGAGAAGAATAATGGCTGATAAACTAAAAGCACATCCTGATGCATACAAACCCCTACCAGATCATGATCAGAACATAACTGTATCAAAACTAAAAGATCTATTACCTAAGAAGACCAATATAGCAGTTACTGAAGAGATCGTAAGATTGATACACGCTGCTGAAGAAGATACTGGATTACCACAAGAGTTATTTGAAGAAGATGTTATGTCTTACATGTATCTTATTGGCAATACACGCGGTGTTGGTATGAAGGACTTGATCAATGCTATTAAGTTCTGTAATCTGAAACGTAACTATGATAATAAAGAAGCATGGTCTATTGTGTTCCCTGAGAAGTATGATAGGTTAGTTGCAGGCAATAAGCAGGTAGATAACCATGTTGCTATGTATAATGGTAGTAAGTTAGTAGCTGCTATTGATAAAGAAATGTTAATACCTGTGCACTTACAGTACGCGCCATATTTCCACGCCGCTGTTAAGAAACAGTTTGAAATAATGAATGGCAAGGCTGAGAAAACCGCGGATGGCAAGGAGCAAAGTGTATCACCTATGGTACAGCACTTAGCTGCCAAAGAGCTCGCCACTTTAACCCGACAACCTGAAGAATCTAAGTTAGCAATTACTGTTAATCCTGGAGAGGCTGCAATATCTATGCAGAGTGAGATGAATGAGCAATTGAAAGCTATCGTGGCTGGACAACGCCAACGCCTTGAGAGAGGTGAGGATATTATAGATGTACAACAGATTGGTATTAACTTTGGTGAAGTTGGTAAAGAACGATGAGTGATATAAAAAAGAATCTAAAGAAATTTGATCTAGACAAAGCACTAGATAGTTTAGATCTGTCATTTAATGGGTACACTCCATCAGAAGATTCACTAGAGTTCTTCGCTTTGATGAGAATGGTACAAGGAGAGGACTTCGAGTTCTCAACTCCATTATTTCACTACTGGTTAGTGGATTTAATGTTTGGAAATATAAAGAGAGAGAATTACCCATATGCTAAAGAAGTTAGAGACACTATTACTATTAATCCTAAGCGTATTGCTATTGTTGCTTCCCGTGGTATCGCTAAGTCTACTGTGGTTACTGCTTTTTATCCTGTCTACTGTGCTATTAAAGGTATCACACCTGATGGGGTTAAGACAGAGTTCCACTTATTAGTTGCTGCATCACAGCAAGGTGGTGGACGAGTTATGGCAAAGGCTATTCAGTCTTTATGTGAAGATAGTGTGTTCTGCCAGAACTACTTTGAATCTATGAGATTTACTGAGACTGAGTCTGAGTTTATCCGTAAGGTTACTACTCCTGGAACTACTAAGGTAAAGAATAGAGTATTCCTTTGTAGATACATTGGTATTGGCGGAGGTATCCGTGGGGTACGTTCTAATATAGGGGCTGAGAGACCTGATCATATCATCTTTGATGACGTTATCCTTAATTCTGATACAGCATACTCTGAAACTATTATGAGCAGTCTTCGTACTACTATTAATGCCGATGCTATTAATGCCTTGAAAGGTGGTGGTAGAGGTAAGATCTTTTCTGTAGCTACACCATTCCACTTACTTGATCCGGTTATTGAAACATTGACAGGAGGTGCTTACACGCCAGTGGCTATACCTATATGTGAAAGAATATATGAAGGTATGCCTAAGGAAGAGTTTGTAGGTGCTTGGCCTTCTATGCACCCGTATGAAGCTGTTATAGAGCAGTATCATAGTGCTATTGCATCTAATGCTACTAGAGAGTTTAATCAAGAGCGTATGCTTCGTATTAGTTCTGAAGAAGATAGAATGATTAGTGATGCTATGTTAGAGAACACATATAGTAGAAAGGTACTACTGAAAGAGATAGATAATTACAATATTTATATTACTACAGACTTTACCACTACATCAGAGGCTAAGTCAGACTTCTCTGCGTTAGCTGTATGGGCCGTTAATTCAAATGAGGACTATTACCTAGTTGATCTTTGTGTACGTCGTCAGGGCATCGGAGAGCAGTATGAGGAGCTATTTAGAATGGTTAACTTCTGGACTAGTCACGGCAAGACTGTAGAGGTTGGTGTTGAAGTTGACGGGCAACAGAAGGCCCACTTGTTTGCTCTTAAAGAAATGATGATGAAGAGATCAGAGTGGTTTACCTTTGCTAGACAGAAAGGTGCGGCATATGGTAAAGAAGGTATTCTTAGTAAATCTACTGGCGGTAACAAGCATAGTAGGTTCCGTAATATATTACCTCTATTCCAAAACAGTAAGATCTACTTCCCAATTGAGTTAGATGATACACCTGATATGAAAGAAGCAAAGCGTCAGTTGAAATATACAACATGGGCTGCCTTTGGTGGACATGATGACTTCTGTGATGTTGTTAGTCAATTAGGCATGATAGAAATTCGTAAGCCTATGTTGTCAATCCATAGTGGCCAAACAAATCGTGGAAAAGGTAGTATATGGAATGACTATGATGAGGATAACAAAAATTCAGCATATTCTAGCTATTGACATTAATCTATTAGTTAGGTACAATTCCTGCATTAATCTACAAAGGAATTATAATGACATATTTAAGACTGAAGTCTTTAATAAAAGGTATGCTTGTTGGTGATAATGTCATTCCACAAGATGAGGATACCATAATAGCATTAGTGGAAACTGCGCTGTTAACAACAGCTACTAAAGCCGATTCTCTGCACCTTATGACATTAAGTACAACTGCAGATGTATTAAGGCTTGCACAAGGTGACTATCTTATACGTATGCCAGTTCCACCCACTCTTGATACAGATTTAGTAGATATTGATGAAGAGCTTACCCCCGCTGTTGCTAGATATGTTGCTAGTTATATAAGTGCTCAGAAAGGCGGAATACATATTCAAGCTGCTGAGAGAATTATACTAGACTATAATGCTAAGACTTGGGAAATATTAGAACAAATGCAATTAGAAGCATACGCAGAAGGTGTTGCTGATATATGCACATCTGCTGTCTCTACTGAGTGGACACTGTAGTGACATTAACTGATGCACTATTTAATGGTGGTATTGATAGTACATCTATCAGTTCCAATAAAGGTGGTTCATGTGGAGGTTCACTAAACCCTCTAAAACGTATAGGGGATCTAGAGAATAAAATATCTATAGGTACCGCAGGAGCATACCTAGCAAGATCCTTAGTAAGAGAGTCAGTGCCTTACTATAGGGAGTATAATGATAATGGACTAGTTATATATATCACTTACCATTTTTTGACTGAACTTAGAAGACAACTTAGTGGAACTATATCTGAGGGCTCTTCTAACCTCAGTCATGAGGAAGAAGCTTTTTATAGTGAATATAGAGATTGGTCCGAAGGGGCTGATAAGGTTGGTGAGTTATTACTAGCTGTGCAGACATTAGATGAGTGGATTATAGATGAGTTGACAGGAATAGCACATCCTGAACTTAATAGAGATTACACTGTTAATCACAAATGGCGTAAAACAGAATCAAGAGAGGTTGTATAAATGGCTACAGATTTTATAAAGGTATTACAAGAGATTAGAGGTACTGGTGAGCCAGAAGCTCTTTATACAGATGGTATCTACCATGACTTAACAATAAAGACTACAGAAGAGGATGGGCTAACACCTAGA
>ERZ890953.562-NODE-562-length-21069-cov-5.277196_pt1 | contig 21069 bp, 22 predicted proteins | sample MGYA00521264_ERZ890953 | MGnify/ENA primary metagenome ERZ890953 (study PRJEB32303, sample SAMEA104408629) | aquatic metagenome | biome: Brackish water; feature: Chemocline; material: water | place: Baltic Sea | collected 2014-10-26T21:54:00 | depth 200 m ...
TCTTTAATTTTTTTTGTTGGGTTAGCACGGATCATAAATCGTAATTTTGATTGATCTATCACTCAATATTGATTATTTTTCTAAGCTGCCTGTGCGGCAGTGAACCCGAAGTGTAACGATAAAAAAGCTCTTGGCAACATGGACTTAAGGTAAAAATGATGATTTTACCTATATTTTTAAAGAGCGATTATTTTTTAGGTAAAAAATAATTATGAAGACCCAACCTGTTCAGGTTTTAAAATCTTCTATTAGTCGCTGGCACCAGTCAGAAAGTTGCACCTGATGTATTTCCAAACGATTTTCATTCAATGTTACAACTCGTTGGAATGGATCATTTGCTCGTGAGTTATCCAGAATATAAACCTGATTACACAAGGGTAGTGCCTGTTTAATGTACAGGAGTAATCTTGGAATTCTGTTGATGACTTTTTCTTCAGGAACAGTGTGCCCTCCGTCACTAACCCTTTGGGATATTCGAGCCAGGTTTAATGAGTTAATTTCCAGGTGAATAAAAACCAGAATAATCTGGTAACCCATCGCTTTTGCCTGAGCTAAAAAATCGATCTTGGATGGGTGGGAGAATACTGTTTCCATACAGAAACTCTGACCTTCAGCGATCAATTTTATACGAAACTCAGCTGCTACTCTGGCCGCGTCATAACTGTATTTTTCCACGTCATGTGGGTACAGTTGTTTCGCGATAATATCTGCATTTATAAACGGCAAGCCCTTCGGTTCTAACCGGGTTCGGTAAAAAGTGCTCTTACCTGCACCGTTTCCACCCGCTAACACCCACAGTTGCTTTTTATTCAATCTTTGGATTCCCGGAGTGGTTTAAAAAAACCCTGTTCATACTGGCCGACAGTTACAGTCCCAGTGGCATCGATCTGTTCCAGGTAACCGGGATGAGCTTCGCAAACTTGATATTTTACATTTCTGCCCGTCACCTGGGTACTCAATGATCCTTCCTTTCTAGCCTTTTCCAGATCGTCGAATACTTCTTCAGGCGCTATTGCCCTGCCCTTTACCGGTTCTACTTTTATTCGGGCTAGTCCAGAAACCAGGGACAGCAATACATCTGGATCAATAACCCCGGCAGTCTGGCGACCCACATCGGCCCAATATTCAATCTGTTCAGCCGTACTGCGATGGAATCGTTTTGCCGTGGCAGTGGCAGCCTGCATCAACTCTGCCTGTAAACGTATCGGGGATGCTGATTTTGCCATGATATCTAACCTATTTCAGTTTGAACAAACCTGATTGTAGCGATTAGCTACAATCAATTCAATTTTAACTAAAACCAGGGGACAGTTGCGGTTTTGGAAAGGCCGTAACTATTAAATGTTCCAGCCACCGGATTTTCACTATCTAATTTTTCGATAAACAATCGGAATTTATTATCGGTACTCTGGCTTTTCATATTGATAAAAGGCAGTTTGCTCATTTTTTCTTCCCTACTTTGATAATGCAACAAGGCCTGCTCATAACTGGTGCCTTTAGGAAATAGTGTGAACATTTCAACAGTTCATCCCCACTGGCTCGGGGTGCAACTTAATTATTGATCAACTGCGCTCAATGCGAGCTGTTTCAATCCACGCACCCGCGCGGGGTGCGACATCAAGCGCTTTGCCTTATTCTGTCAGCAACACAGTTTCAATCCACGCACCCGCGCGGGGTGCGACCTGTTAAAAGCCTGGGCTTTTGCTACCGGACCGCGTTTCAATCCACGCACCCGCGCGGGGTGCGACTCAGTAACATTTGAAAAGCAGATCAACGGCAATGTGTTTCAATCCACGCACCCGCGCGGGGTGCGACTCAATCTCTTTTTTAATACTGCTTGTTTTTGCTGTTTCAATCCACGCACCCGCGCGGGGTGCGACAGTCGATGATTTACCCACCGCATTGAGCGCCGATGTTTCAATCCACGCACCCGCGCGGGGTGCGACGATTACTTTAGCCGCTTGAGCGTTCTTTAACTGTGTTTCAATCCACGCACCCGCGCGGGGTGCGACATCTCTTCTGTTCCAGCCATTGATGCTTGCGCTTGTTTCAATCCACGCACCCGCGCGGGGTGCGACACACTCTGCGCAATAAATAATACCTACCAATAGATGTTTCAATCCACGCACCCGCGCGGGGTGCGACTGTCTTCGTCGCCGCGCTCCACATCAACATATTTTGTTTCAATCCACGCACCCGCGCGGGGTGCGACAATCAGGACGCCGCCGGTTGTCAGATACATATTATGTTTCAATCCACGCACCCGCGCGGGGTGCGACCTAATACGGCCAAGGTAAGTGCCAGCGTCACGGATGTTTCAATCCACGCACCCGCGCGGGGTGCGACCCAGCCAACTGGTGAAAAAGTGGCTTACGGTGAAGTTTCAATCCACGCACCCGCGCGGGGTGCGACCCTCCGGCTCTGGGCTGACAGGTGGAGAATGTCAGTTTCAATCCACGCACCCGCGCGGGGTGCGACTTCTTCCCCTTCAAGGTAGATTTCAACCTCTTCTGTTTCAATCCACGCACCCGCGCGGGGTGCGACTTAATGGCTCCAAGTTTAGCCGCTTTAGTTGCTGGTTTCAATCCACGCACCCGCGCGGGGTGCGACAAAATTAGCATCATTAATGCGCTATCTTTCAACTGTTTCAATCCACGCACCCGCGCGGGGTGCGACCCAGGGTCTGGCCGGTGGCGTGTTTCGTGCTGAAGTTTCAATCCACGCACCCGCGCGGGGTGCGACTATTGCCGCGCGCATCGATTACCTGACCAAAGAAGTTTCAATCCACGCACCCGCGCGGGGTGCGACATGGATTGGGAAAAGGTGTTTACCCGCAAGGCCGTTTCAATCCACGCACCCGCGCGGGGTGCGACAAACTTTGCGTCATCAGCATCGTCGATATCTTTTGTTTCAATCCACGCACCCGCGCGGGGTGCGACGTAGCGAATTCAGAGTTAATGCGCTTGTTATAATGTTTCAATCCACGCACCCGCGCGGGGTGCGACTGTAATAAACTGTCATGCAGGGGTTTTACTCCTGTTTCAATCCACGCACCCGCGCGGGGTGCGACTTACTGCATCCGATGCTTACCCCTGGCAGATTCTGGTTTCAATCCACGCACCCGCGCGGGGTGCGACTTTTTAGTTTTGTTTTGAGCGACAAAAAAAGCGCGGTTTCAATCCACGCACCCGCGCGGGGTGCGACCCACACCAGCATGATAGACGCGGCGTTTTGCGCGTTTCAATCCACGCACCCGCGCGGGGTGCGACCCCTGGCACCAATACCCCGTTCCGCTTTTAATGTGTTTCAATCCACGCACCCGCGCGGGGTGCGACAACCCACCAGCGGCGATAACAACAGCGCCATGAAGTTTCAATCCACGCACCCGCGCGGGGTGCGACTACCGTAGCCTCCCACGTATCATCTGTCAGCGTAAGTTTCAATCCACGCACCCGCGCGGGGTGCGACTCATTGCAGCATTATATAGAGGCCAGTAACGACCAGTTTCAATCCACGCACCCGCGCGGGGTGCGACGTCATATCGATGGTTGTTAGTAAGTCAACGCTCCGTTTCAATCCACGCACCCGCGCGGGGTGCGACCGCTCAAGTCTAACTGATTGATTTGCTGGAAAAAATATATTTCTCTCCGCTAACCCGTTTTTTTTGAGCTGTAAATTTTCAATTTATTAAAGAACACTTTTAATTTCCCGCTATTTATAAGGGGAAAACACATCCGCTAACCTTCCAGTAATTCTCTGAGAGCCAGAGGTTAGCGATCACACAATCAATGCATCTTTAAGGACATCGGCAACCGGTTTTGCTCCGACATGTTCGACTTTTTGCCGTCCTTTTTTGCCTAGATAATAAAACCTCAGGCTGTCTTCTTCGGGGTCGTAAATTTCCATCAATTGATATTTCAAGTTGACCAGTTGTGCCGGATCGACTTCGCATTCAAATACAGAGTTCTGTACACGCATTCCATAATCCAGACAGGTTTTGGCGATATTCCTTAATCGCCGACGACCATCCGGGGAGATGACACTAACGTCGTAAGTAATTAATACCAACATGGTTATTTTAAATAATAAGGTGGGTAAAATTCTGTATCACCGCGTAAGTGACGGGCGAGTAACATCGACTGGCAGTGGGGTAATAACCCGATTGGTACAGTTTCCTGTAAATAAGGATGCGTGATTTCTACCTGCTTGCGCTCCTGCCAGGCTATTAAAAAGTCTTTTCGAGCTAAATCGGTTAAACGTACCGCCCCGCTCGCTTCGGTTATAAAATCTTTCTGTTTTACCTGTTTTCTGTTGATTAACGTCAGTACAAAACGATCTGCCCAGGGAGCCCGGAATTCTTCCAGCAAATCCTGCCCCAGACTCATTCTGCCCGGCCTGTCCTGATGTAAGAACCCAACATAAGGATCAAGACCCACACCCTGTAACGCAGAGCCGCATTCATGACTGATTAATGTGTAAGCAAACGATAGTAAAGCATTGACTGGATCGGTCGGTGGTCTACGAACCCGCCCGCCAAATGAAAAGCCGTCTCCTTTTAACAGGCTATCGAAAACTCCGAAATAACAGCTGGCGGCATCGCCTTCTATACCCATGGTTTCCTCCACCGACTGTGCATGTTGTACTCGTCTTAGGCTGGTCGCTAATTTATTGATAGCGTCGTTAAGCACGGTATTGTCACCATGATTTCTGACTTCACGCATCAGTACCGAACGACAATTCGAAATTTTTGCAGCCACCATCAGGCGGGCTATTGATACGGATTTTTCATTATCATCAGCCCAGCGGTATTGAGCTCTACGTAATAACACATTTCCACTCTGTGGCCCCTGTACTCGCGCCAGGAACTTTCCATATTCCGTATAAAATGACAGCCCGATGCCCTGCTCTGCGCAATATCCCATTAAATAAGGGGATACTGAAATCTGACCGAAACACAGAATATTACTAATACTAATGGCCGGAAGTTGCCCTAGCTTTTCCTTGCCCTGTTTGACAACAATGGTTTCGCGTTCCTTATGCAGGTAACTTTCCTGACGGGTGATGTAGAGCGTATTGAGTAGTTTTTTCATGATGAAAACAGTTCCCTGGAGTATGCCCTGGAATGATCATGTCGAAAAGATTCCGGTTCACATAAATCCAGCAACGAACAGGCTTTGCATCTTTTACTGTTATCGGTTGGCGCTGATGTTTTTCCCGAATCCAGTAAAGCTTGTGCACCTTGAATCGTTAACAGAGTTTCGTTTCTTAAAGCATCATCGAACATTACTGGTACTCTTTTTCTGGGTTTCCAATACCACAAAGCACCCTCGTTAATGGTGATATTGCGCATTTCTTCAAGGCATAAGGCCTGGGCGCACAGTTGAATTTTGTCCCAGTTTTCGACTTTCGGTTTTCCCCGTTTATACTCCACCGGAAAATAATTAAGTGGTGGCTTCCCTTCTACTTCCAGCAGATCAAGCTTACCTGAGATACCTAATCGGCTGGATTTAACTGCAACGCTACGTTCAAAACGGATATTGCCGCGTTGCTCAGGCTCACAGCTGTCGACCCGTTCATGTAATAAATTGCCATGCGCGGTAAAAAAATTATCCGACCAGGCCTGTTCGAGATGGATCAACGCAAACTGCCGAGGACAATAAGCGTAGTGCTGCAGGGCTGATATGAACAGTGGTTGGTGAGAGTCATCCATTTGTATTTATCTTCAATTCCTATACATTCTAATTCCTAATCCTTACCTACCTGGTAATCATTTTTACGGTAAGTACAGGCAATGGATATGCTAAAGATTTGATCTGGCTTTATAGTAAGACTATGAATCATCACTCTCTTTTTCCTGAAACCTGATCAATCTGTCAAAGTCCGATTCAAATAACCTGTCCTGAACAATGCGATATTTTTCAAACTCGCTTTCGGCATGATCCCTGGCAATTTGGGCCGTTATTTTCCCGCTATTCTGTAATATGTCTCGTTCATCAAATTGCAGAAACAGATCAAGGCGTTTAACCCAATCCTCCATGGTCATCGGAATTTTTCGTTTAGCACGATCTTCTGCTAAATCAAGGTAAGCGTTAACGATACGTCCCAGCGATTCAAGCTCGTCTTTTTGCAAATAATTTTTCGCCACAATTACATCGGTTTTCATAATTTTACCATCTGGAGCCTTATCCCAGGCGGTTAAGCCCATATGATTTTTTTCACTGTCAGCACGTTGCATGATAAGCTCAGCCGCCGTCTGTCCATGAATGGCAAAGTGGAGTTTGTTTTGCACCCTGGCAAAAAAGTCCTGAGTGGTTTTATCGCTTTTGTTGTAGTCTAGGCTCGTGGCATAAATATCAGTCACTTTCTGATAAAAACGACGTTCACTCAGGCGAATTTCCCGAATTTCTGACAGCAACTTTTCAAAATAATCTTCATTCAGGAACGTGCCATTTTCAAGGCGTTTGTTATCCAGCACAAAACCTTTTATGGCAAATTCCCGTAACACCCCTGTCGCCCACTGGCGAAACTGGGTCGCACGTTTGGAATTAACGCGATAACCGACAGAGATAATGGCATCCAGACTATAGAATTGCGTCACATATTTTTTCCCGTCATCGGCAGTTATCCGGAATTTCCGGATAACTGCATCAGTATTCAACTCATTGCTCAAAAAAATGTTTTTCAAGTGTTCACTGATGGTTCTAACATTCACACCGAAGAGTTCAGCCATTAATTTTTGAGTCAACCACACCGTTTCATCTTCGACCCTTACTTCAATACTGTCGTCACCGGCCTGGGATGTGAAAATCAAAAATTCAGCGGTTGAGTTACGGATTTGTTTTTTCATTGTTTGTTACTTAACAAGTAATTAGAAACAGAGTTTTGAATTATCATCAAAGCATTCCACCTGGCGAACTTGAACATCTTAGATATGATGAAAGATGATATAGGTATTTGTACATTAACTAAAAACCATCCAACTCTTCAGGAGTTAATTTATCAAGGTTATCAAGTGTATAACTACCATCAGTATTCACAGTTAATGTTCTATGAACCCTGGCAGAGGAATATTGACCCAGTTTAGAATTGTGTTGCCACCAGATTACCTTCTCAACGACCATGCTTCCTTCAGGCCTTGCTGATGACGCATCACCTTCAAACAATTTGGGTAAGATACGTTTAATTTTTTCCGCATCTTTATCGCTAAACCCTGTTCTTTCTGCTAGTTGGGGTGTCATACCACCGAACGCTACATAAATTGCTTTATCAACTCTGTGCTTCATGCCCATGGTATCAGAACTCTTTTTAGTCCCATCACCTTCACCGCTAACACTCTTAGTAATTTGAGTACTGGTGACACTGACAGGCTCTACAGAAAATGCTGATTGTATTGAAACTGGACCACGAATTGGAATTGAGACTCCGTCTTTAGATTCACTTTTAAATGCAAATAACTGCCCGAAGGTTCTTACATCAAGCCACTTTTCATTTGCCAGTCTGGCAGCTTCTTCTGGAGTTGTCTTTTTTACATTGAAAGCATCTTTACCCAACCCATACTCTTCTGATTCAGCTCTTGCTTTCAAACTTGGTAATCCATCCGTTTTCTTTTCATCTGATTGAACAAATATAGATTCGCCAGAGCTTTGTAATCGATCACGGATTTTACGTTTAATACAAACATCAGTTACTTCACCATAGCCTTCATAATCAGTTCTTGGGCGATTACCGTTTAAGGGGTCACCATTTGGGTTAGCATTTTTTACACTGAAAATTAATGCAAAATCAATTTTATTTTGTAAGCTCATTTTTTATCTCCTTTGTTTTGTAAAGCATCATTGTCATTGGTTTCTTTTGTTAACCATTTACCATTTTCTAGCTTATGTTCCCTTAGCCACTTTCGCTGAAGGTGATAGCTTAATAGATATTCACCGCTCAACTTCTCCGGCTTGATAAAATCTCCACTTTCAAATTTTCCACAGACATCATCTATCAATTGCTTATAAGCACTTTCTAGTGGTGGAATATTATTTTTTAATCGCTCTTGATAAGGGTTTATACCTTCTTCAATGGTTTTCCATGTTGCAAATGGGTGACTAGCAAATCTCTGCATTAGACGGCTTGCATGAGTTGATCTGACTTTCTCTTTTGCAACAATCATTGCCATTTCTTCTATTCTCTCTGCGAGAGCCAGTAACCTTCCATACAAATAATCACGCGAATGATTGTTTTCTTCTAGTGCCATTTCATACTCCTTGATTTTATTGGGATTACGTTTATTAAAACCTTTATATAAAGCACAAGTAATGCAGAGATGTTTTTCCCATAACCATTGTTCGTCATCTTTATAAGCATTACGGTTATTAACTCGCTGTACTGCCTTATTCACCAGGTCTTCAGGAAATGGTCGAGCTTCAATAATGCAAGGTAAGATACGTTCTATAGTGCTTTTCTTTAATGAATCACTGACAGTACTTCCATAGACAGCCTCCCATATAGATCGGAGCACAGGAGTGCTGATAGGCCAAATGGTTAAGCTGTCCTGCTTATGCCTCTGATACCATGCAAAATCTTCATGCCATCGAGAAATTTGGTCAATATATTGCCGAGGAAAAAACTCTTGATAATAGGTGACTGCCATTCGTCCTGGTGTTGCTGAGTCCAGACCCATGATGATGATATTGTCAGTATCATCAAAATTAGCTTTGTAACCCGACATATATTTCTTAAGTGCTGTCGAAAATCTCTTACCGAGGTCTATTGTGTGATCAACTAAATATTCTTCCAGATTAGAAGATTCATCTAATTCAATTTCATCCATATCAAGAAAGCTATATGTATCTTCCATTGGTTGAAGGGTTTCTTTACCCGACACAGCCCAAGAAATGATGACTTGATCACCATTTTTAAAGGCTTGGTTTCGCGATATCAACCATCGCAGTGCGTTGTGTGCTTTTTGAGTTACTTCGAACCCTATACCAACGGATTGAGCACCATTTTTTTCAATACTATTTTTGGTATCCGTAAAACGTCCTTTAAAGGTATAGCCAGACAAATCATTTGAAGAAACCAGTTTTGCTTTATCACCTGTATGACGTAACTTTGCAGGATGGTTAAACGCCAACGGTTGTCGCTTACCTGTGATATAACAAAGCCCTTCCTCACCATCACTTTTTGACAATTCAAAATCAATCCAACTTTTCTGTAGTGACTGATCCTTCCACGTTTCATGTACTAAATCATCTGGTATCTCCACACTCCAACAAACCAGCGAATTACCTTGATCAAGAAATCCTTTTTCCTTGGGTAAAACTTTAAATATCAATGGTGGTTCTTTTTCAATATCTTTAGGCCAGCTGAGTAGTAGAATATTGTTTTCATCTGTAAATAATATTTTGTTATCAACTAAATCTCTTATTACTGTTCCTTTTTCAACATACTTCTTTACAGCTTTAGCCTTGTAATGACAATTCTCTGAGTCATTCCATTCATTGAGTAGACTCATGTACCCTTTAAAATAAGCTTTCTTTTTCCCGCCAAACTCCGGATAGTCTTTTGCAACATATTGAATTTTATCGGCTAATGGATGAGGTGCTTCATTGCTGCTTCTACCAGCCGATTTTTCAGTTGCCGGTAGTACAATCTGAGTTTTTTCCAATATCTCTGCCCGTTTAAAATTTCCTTCACCATCAATAGAAATTTTAATATGTGCGTTTTGTAGGGTATGACTGATAGGCATAGGCTGCTCTGAAACAGGTAAGTCCAACAGCATTCCAGCTTCATATGTTTCATACAATTTCATCATCCAGCTCATAGTGAAACTTCCTCACTCTCTACCGAACGAAAGTTTGTTCCTTCTTCAAACAGTTTGGGTTGCATGTCACGAATATATCGCCGGACGGTACACTGTTCAGGAGTGGGGAACTCAACAACACCTTTTTTCATGGTCGCATTCCAGAAACGACTGTGTAATTCATTTACGCCTGTTTCATCAGGGTAATCGAATCCATGAAACATTAAACCAAAGCCTAGTTCATCAATATCATCATAAGGACTTTCAGCTTCGCCAAATTGACAGGGTTCTACATAGGCCTGGCAGTCGCGTGTTCCCAGAAAAACATCCTGACGACCACCTTTGTCAATTGAGCGCTGCGCTATTGCAAAATGTTTCCCAGAAATTCGATCTTTTTTCAGTTCGGGGCGATATTCATTCCATATAAAATGTGCTTCAACCTGATATTCCACTTCATGCAAGAAGGTATAAATCGCTAGGCTATTACCTCCGTGCCCCCCAAAAACCAGTGGTTTTGTTCCTTTGGTTTGAGTTCTTAATGGTTTCATTACCCGTACTCTGTCTACCACCCATATTAATGTTGGTTTCCAGTAAATTGATTTGAGCACACCGATGATGGCTTCATACGTAGGTAAATGATAAGAACACTTTTCACCTCCTATTTTAGTAACCGGATCAGTAAAAAGAGCAAAGCGTCCAGACACCTTAAAGCTGACACTGTTTTTTGGTTTATCGTACATTATTCAGTTTCCTCCTATAAATCTGCGAATGACATAAAATTACATGGTGTAACACTCAAACCAAATTCATCGCTGTAATATTTTTCATCTAAAAAATAAATACCTTCACCTGGCTGAATTTCATTAACAGCCTTTTCCGCTTGAAGCTGTTTCCAGACATTAGGAAATACATTCACACTATATTGCTGAGCTTTTTTTAATAGCTGCCGATACTTCTTTACATCAAAATCAATGGCTACTCCACAAAGCTCCGCAACCAGGTCCCTGCCAGTTTTATCATATTGCACAATGACTGCCTGTGTGGGTGAATCAATTGCTTTAAATGCCTTACCTGCCGTCATAAAGGATTGCTTCAATAAATGTTTATTATTATTTTTACCTATATTTCTGTTGTTATCACTGAGTAAATTCATCAGGTTATCGTTGAGACCTGATCGCTTATCATTAACGAGATAAGTCATCTCATTTGCTCGATCAAAAAAATAATATTTGAAATATTGTTTGATAGCATCTGGTGCTAACAGATCCTCGAAACTTTCTTCAAGAACTCGCCTGGCCATGTCCTTACCAATTTTTATATCAGTCAACAAATCAATAGATTCCTGCTCGGGGTTAACAACATGAACTGTTGCCATTTTTCTCAATCCGTTTCGGTTACATCGCCCAGCCGCTTGTGCTATTGAATCCAACCCGGCAAGAAAGCGAATTACTGATGCAAAATCCACATCAACACCCGCTTCAATTAACTGGGTACTTATACATAGCACAGGTAAGCCATTATCAAGACGATAACGTACCTGTTTAAAAATGGCTTTACGATGTGCGGGACAAAGACTGGTGCTAAGATGGAAAATAGCATCTCGCTCTACCTCTGCTTGTAATGATTGATAAAGCTCCTGCGCCCATGCTTTTGTATTAACGATAATCAGGCAACTACCGTGAGACTTGAACTCTTTTAAAGCAAGTTCTACTATTTGCTCTTTTGACCAACCGGCTGGCTTAAAATCAGCAACAACTTTTGCACGCTGTAGCTTTTCAAATAATTCTGGTACGTCACTGACTATTTCATTTTCAAGAGGTATGTTGAGTTGTCCTTTTTCGGGTGATTTCAATTGATCTAGTAATGGCTGAGTGGCGGTGCACAGTAGAGCTGTTGTACTGCAATATTCGGTCAGGAAATTTAATGCATTGCAGAATAAATGCGTACAATTAATTGGCAGGGTTTGAATTTCATCAAAAATGAGTACGCTATTAGCTAACTGGTGCATTTTTCTAACACCTCTTGTTCCACCTGAAAAAATTACTTCCAGAAACTGAACCATCGTTGTCAATACGATTGGAGCATCCCAATTCTCACTGACCAACTTACTGTGCCAGTTTTGTTGCTCTGGTTCCAAGTTAGAATGTTGCTCCAATACCCATGGTAATTCATCATTCGAGCATTCCAAAACCTCTCGAATAGCTTCGGCATTTTGTTCAATTATTGATGTAAATGGAATGATGTAAATAATACGATCCAATTTATGTTTTTGTGCATGCTGCAGCGCATAACGCAAACTGGCATAGGTTTTGCCGCCACCAGTAGGTACTGTCAATGTATAAACTCCCTGTTTATCTTTAGCTCTGTTTTTGCAGGTATCAGAAATGTTGCGGCGTAATTCATCTATCGCTTTTTCACCTTGAAATTCTTTAATTGCCGATTCAAGGCGTTTAACAGGTATAGACCAATCTATTGTAATACTTCGATATTGCTTGTTTTCTGGAGTTTCAAAATCAGCACTGTTAATACGGTCAGCATCAATCAAGCAACTGAAAAGTATCTTCGTCCACAACCCCTGGTAAAATGGCCATATTTGTTTAGAACCCTCAACACCACATAACTTACCAAGTTTATTTAACTCCATGGCAACAGACTTTATCAATTTCAGATTTAGAAACGACTCTATTTTTTCAATGTACTCTGCAGGTAATTGTGAAACACACTCTTTTTTATGAGTGTTTAAATCTTCTTTACCCATTCTTTTGAGGAAAGTGCTTTTTCCATCAAGACTCAAACAATCAATTAAACCGCTATGATGTGAAGCTATACACAAAGAAAGAATCTGGCCAACTAGCTGTCCTGCTTTTCCATGATTATTTTTACAATAATCCCATATCCATTGGGCACCAGCTGAAGAGTGGTCAATCTTTCCTTTCATACCTTTAAAGTCTATATATTCATCCTCATCCTGATTTATCTTTCCGGTAGCCGAGCCGATGTATTTCTGAAACTCATCGCTGAACTTTCCAAAATCATGAAGTAACCCTATTAAATTCCCAACATCAGGAACATTTAGTTTTGTAGCCAGTCTTGCAGCTATAATTCCAACTTCTGATAAATGGTCGATTAACGGCTGCTCTAAACCGTCTTTTCTTCGGTGAGCTATGAATTCATTTTCCATTTATAATGATCCTTCCCAATAAACCCCAACCCCAACCCCAACACAGTTCCACGGGTTAAATGAATTTTTCAACTGAAGCGTATAGGCAGTTAGTTGCTCACCTCTATCCATCATTTGTCCGATAACAACATTATCTGTCGCGGGAATAAAGCCGAGTTTGTGCTGTTTCCAGTAAACTTCTACGGCATTGATGTCGACTTTATTTTCTGTATCACGCTTAAGAATGAGTTTATTATTAGATGCCAGTTGCTCAACAACCTGCCTCCCTTCATAAAATTGAAACCCGGCCAATTGTGTTTCGAGTAGCAATAACTTTCCTGGCAATTGTTGCTTTTGTGTTAAGCTGAGATTTGTTAGTTGTTCCATGTCACTTTTCTTTCCATTTCCTTAATTTGTATAATTCCCTGATTATAATCTCTGTAGTAGCTCACCAGGAGAGCTATGAAAATTATTTTTCTTCTTTTTTTGTCATTCATTATAAAACCGCCGTATTCTTACTCGCTGTTTTCCTGAGTAATTTTTTAACAGCCTGTAACCCTTCATTGGTTATCACCGTCTGCCAGGTTCTATTGCCTATCCGGTTGGCAAAGGCATCTAGCACTCTTCGGGATTTGTTCAGTGCCTTTTTTCGCACTGGGAAACGAAGGTGACCATCATCAGGTTTCACCTGTTTCTTTTTTGATGCGTTTATTTGCGGGAGGCAAGTAGTTATTTTCAGTGACCACCTTTTTTCCGGTTTTTGATTCCAACTCTTTTCGTGCCCGTTTGGCAATATTACCCCCTGCTTTGGCTGACGTTTTATTTTCATCCATTCCTGTCGATTCATCGGTTTCGGCGATTTGGCGGGTGGATAGTTCGGCAAGAGCAGTAAAGATCAATTCTGCTTCACTCATGTGATCACGTAAATTCTGGCTTTTCAGTCCTTTAAGATTTTTGTGCTCTTTGACGCTGACTTCTGACCATTCCTGATGAATGATATTGGTGAGTATGGCAAATTCTTTGCCTTGTTTGATATCATGTTCACCCCAGTAATCGGTGAGTTTATTGCGGGTTTCCTGGCCGGTCATACGTTGCTGTATCCACTTTTTGCTGCGACCATGCTTTTGCCAGGTTTCTCTGGCACGGTTCAGCGATATGGCCGGGTCTGCCATTTCCTGCATGCGTTCATAACCGACTTTGGCTAACCAGAGTTTGATCGGCTCGGCTTTAGGGCTGGGTACCGATTGTACAAGACGCAGCAGGGTTTCTGCAGTGGCAACATCGGTGAGATATTTTTTTCCGTCGGCAGCCGGTAATTTCAGTCGGTTACAAATTGTAACCGACTCACTTCCCTCTTTTTTAAGTCGATTTTTTAAAACCTTCCAATAGTTCCTGGCTGCCTGGTAATCTGCCTGCTGAGTTAATACCTGCATGATATCAATTACTGAGAACCACCATATTTCAGTATCTTCATCATATACTCGACGTATCTGATAATCTTCGAATAAGGTCATGTCATCTTTCATTTAAGTCATTTCCTGCTCGTAGCATTAGGGAGTTAATCGATTATGTGTTTCATGATGCTGCAAAGCGATGGTTTTAACCGCTTCAAACATAAAATCCAGTGCCTTATGCCGGGTGAAGTTTTGCAGGCATTGCTGGCGAAACTCCTGTTCGGTGGCACCTTCTTTGGCGCAGATAAAAGCCCAGGGTAATATCAACGTATCTTTCACCAGATCGGCTACATCAAACACCAATGCACCGCGCCTTGTTTTACCGTGCATAACTGCAAAACCGTGTGGAATGTCTGGGAGCCTGTCCGAGAATAGAAGCCGTAGCGAGGGAAAGCCATTTTGAGACCATTTTTGCGATCATTTGAGGCGAATAGTTATTCATATTCAACTTAAATGATCGGGGAAATGGGCCGAAATGGCTTTTCCGCAGTAGGTTCTCTATTCTCGGACAGGCTCCCTCTACCCATAGCGTGGTGGCTGCCAGTCCATAGGCCAGGTAGTTACCATGATTGAGAAAGGCATTGGCATCATCGACACTGTCATGCTGGCGCACAAAGTCTTTCTGTTTAGTTCGATTAGCGGCTATTTTGTACAGGCTTTTGGTCAGCTGCGCTTCCATCAGTAAAAGTTTGGTGACATTAGTGGATTGATCTATCTGTAAACTGAATGATGCAAGAGCGCGCTGAAGATCAGCATCATCTGCATAAAAGCCTTCATTTTGTAAATCCCTGTCTTTGCCCCAGACCTTTTGCAGGTATTCGATGCGCTGTTGCTGGAATTTTTTGGCAACTTGCAGGCGTTTTTCTTCATCAAACCAGAATGACATCCAGCCCTGTATGTATTCAGTGGGTCGGTATTCGCTTTGCGGTGATAACCATTCTATTTCATTGGCTGCTATCAGCGGTGTACCGCCACTGCCGCTAAAACCAATCAACACACCGGCTGATGCCAGCATTCTGACTGCGGCCTGGGTGATGGATGTACCCATGCCCAGTAGAATACAGGTGGTATTCGCGATGGGAATATTCCAGTATTGCTTTTCAACTTTTTCTTCGGTCAGGTAGAGCACTCGACCACTTTTTTGCATCACCCGGCATTTTTCCAGGTAATAAATATTGGCTCTTTTGGAATGCAGTATGGCTTTTAGATCTGTTAGTTGTTCCATCTCAGTTTTCTTTCCATTTCCTTAATTTAGTATTATTTCCTGATTATACGCCCTGTAGTAGCTCACCAGGTGAGCCCTAAAAAATCATTTCCCGCATTTTTTAACTAGCGGTATCGAAGTCAAAAAGCTACTTTTTCGTCGTCAGGGTCTTCGGCTATGATTTCATCATATTTTGCTTCTTCTCGCCAACGTTGTTGACGGCTTTCTATTTGCTGGCTTTCATAAAAGCTCCACAGATCTTTTAGGCGTTCCCAGGCCGGCTGGTCTGTCTTTTCTGAATAGGCTCGATTGATATCCTTTTTATCGAAACTTACACCAAAACCACTTTGTCGGGCAGCCATATCATTGAGAAGTTGATAAAAATGATCACGAGGGAAATCAAGTAGTGTATTTGCTGTCGCTAGCCGGTAATCCCAGTCTTCCTCTTCATCTGTGACAATCTGTGCTGCCCAGTTCAGAGTTTGTTCCAGCTCTTCTGCGCCCTGCCAATAGGCATTGGCAACTACAGCTTCCGTAAGGTTAGATCGCATAAACCAGGATATTTTTTTATCCATACATAATTCGCGCAGCCTGTTAATGACTGACTGCGGTTTATTCCGTATCAGAACAGTCCAGTAACCGGAAAACCAGTCGGCCGGGCTTGCATCTTCATCTCGACACATATTCAGAAAGAATTCAATTAAAAGCATACCGGAACGTTCTCCGGGTATCAGTCCTATGATCATGATGGCATGCAACTGTAACCACCAGTGGCCCAGAGATTTGTCTCCCTGACCAGCATCTAATTTAGCTATCGGAGCTAGCTCTTGCAGCATTAGCTCACCACGTTTTACACATTCGTCTATAAGATTACGAGGCACACGGTCTTCATCCTCGATCATTCTTTCGATCAGTTGGCTGGTGGTAAAAGCAGCCAGTTCATTGTTTTCGTAAGTTGGTAATTCAATTTTCATATTCACCTCTAGTTCCCGCTTTTTATATTTAGTTATCACCATCAAGATCAGGTTTGCTGTCCAACTTAGAATCTTTTATTTCCTGATCCTGAATTTTAATCATCTGGAAATAGAAGATTGTGAAACGGTTTATGATTTTCCAGCGAATAGTATATTTCCTTGTCCTAATTCTTCTACCGCTATAACCAAATATGCGTCGACAAGTTCCATTGGAAAATTATTATATTTTTGCATTAATGACTGAATTCCAGGTAATTGAGGCGGTTTGATTTCAAATATTGTTATGCCACTGCCTACCAGTTGTAAAAACGAACTAGAGCCTGTCTGTTAAATCTGTTGGCTAACAAATGACAGGTTTCCGTGTTTATTGACCAGCTAATAATAAGTTCTGAACCAAGCTGTTTACAGATATCAATAGAAAGTTGATGATAACGGTCTCTGGAATTAGCCAAAGCCAGCCAGTAACCGGTACCAGTCAAGACAATGTTTTTTCCAGTGAATGAGTCAGGTACTCTTTATAATTTTCTGAGAGATCTTCTGGTCCATCGCAGCAACCGATTAAATCAATTTCAAGTAACTGCTGTATACCCGATTTATGTTTTAGTTTTTTGTGCTCAAAATAGTAATCCAGTGCCTGCTTTACTATTTGTGTGGTCGTCAGGTGTTCGGACTGTTTGATCCATTCGAGCTTTTGTGCCTGTTCCTCTTCAATTCTGGCATTGATACGCATCACTTTTCACCATCGAGATAGATGGAAACTATAATATCTCCTATGACAGCGTCAAACAATAACCGTTAAATTCCTTTTACTCCCCTAAATCGTCATACTGGCATGCTCTTAGCCGGTATCCATTTTGAGGAATGGGCTGGCTGCACAATAGATTCCCACTTAAAACATGCGGGAATGACGCCAATGCCGGTAAATTAAGGTTTTTTTGTCGTCATGCCCGCGTAGGCGGGTATCCATTTTAAAGGTATGCAGACTCTTTGCTATGGATTCTGGCCTTCGCCAGAATGACGATAGTCGCTTAACTTACCGGCATTGGGAATGACGCTATAATTTCATGACTACATGAGTAGCTTTAGCTCAACAGTCGACCCGGAATAAACCCTTTTAATTCCACATTGACTTAATGCAAGCAGCATTTTTTATATTTCTTACCACTACCACAGGGACAGGGATCATTGCGCCCTGGCTGTTTATCTACATGACGAAAAGGTTTGATTGATTTAGGTGGTACTTCGTAGGATCTACGCTCTAACCAGTAGGCATGAATTTTTACAATATTCGGGGTTATAGCCTGTTGCAGCTTTTCAACTTCCTGCTGAGTCAATTCGTGGTCTATCCCCATGCCGTAATCGATAGTAAATGCCTTGACTGGTGCCAGTAACATTTTCATATCAGCGGATTCCATTAGCCATTTATTAGCCAGTAGCTCTACTCCACGCATGTAGCCTTCACACCAGTAATCGACAATAGTATAGGTCTCCCCCTTAACTGTCCTTTCCATAAACATCGGTTCAAAATTTTGCGGATCATGAATCAGAAAAGCTGCATTTCCGTTCATGTAACGGATCAACAGGCTGATGACCTGTTCGGCATCCTGCTGGCTCTTCCATTCCGGTTCAAAGTCACCCCAGATTGATTGCAGCCAGATTGTGGGGGTAACCATATCCGGCCCGCTGACAATAGCAGTGAAAAAACCATCCAGTGTCGACAGGTCGTAAATGCCTTCGTCCCGTTCACCGACATCAACTTCATCACCGATGCGATTCATTAAAAAATCGTCGAGCCAGTTTAACTCCATTTCGGATAAGGTATTTAAAGGAGTATTCATAAGTTGTTTAATCTATGTGAGCTAAATTTGGACTTTATCAATCTGGCTTGACAACGAATATCTTGCCGCTATCGGTAGATAGATAAATCCAGCCTTCAGGGCTTTGTGTTAAGGCGCGGATGCGCTCACCCAAATCTTCCAGCAGGCGATCTTCATCCTGTGCCTTGCCATTTTCATCCAGCGTAATTCGGTTAAGATGCTGCAGCTTTAATGCGCCTGCTAACAGGTTTCCCTTCCATTCGGGGAAAGCGTCTCCGCTGTAAACTAACAGACTCCCCGGTGCGATAGAGGGTACATAATATTTAACCGGTTGCATCATGCCTTGTTTATGTGTGCTTTCACCAACCGCAACAGGTCCCCAGTACTCCTGGCCGTAGGATATAACCGGCCAGCCATAGTTTTTACCTTTTTCAATTAAATTTATTTCATCGCCACCGCGTGGGCCATGTTCAATTTCCCACAGGCGTTTATGGATGTTATCCCAAAATAAACCCTGCGGATTACGGTGTCCGTAACTCCATATTTCGGGTAAAGCATTTGTGTTCTTTACAAAAGGATTATCTGAGGGTACTTGCCCATCACGTTTTAACCTCAGGATTGACCCTGCATGCGTTGTCAAATCCTGCCCGTTGGGTCTTACACCTCTATCTCCCACACCAAAATAAACATAACCCTGATCGTCGAATGCTATGCGGCTGCCAAAGTGATGACCTTTGCTGGTGGTGGACCGGGTCACCAGCAGGTCGGTCCATTGCTGCAGTTTGTCATTTTTCAATCTGGCTCGAGCCAGTGTGGTGGCTCCCTGCCCGTTTACATTTTTGCTGTAGGTGAAATAAATCCAGCCTTGCTGCTGATAATCAGCCGGCACCGCCACGTCGAGTAATCCACCCTGCCCCTTTACAAAAACCGCCGGTAAACCGCTGACTGGTTTGATTTTTCCTGTCACTACATTGAGTATGCCAGCTCTCCCCTGGCGTTCGGTAAACAGGATTTCATTCGCTGAAATAAATGTCATTCCCCACGGCACACCAAGGCCCGAAGCCAGTTGCTTTAACTGGTAGGAACTTGCCCATAGGGGATTTGTTATCAGCAGACAAAAACCAAAAACAAATGGATAAAGTTTCATTTTATTACCTGTTTATTTAGCAAAATGTCCAAACACTGACTTCATTAATTCAGTGCTTCTCTTTGCAGGATTATCCCTGATCATTTTTTCTTCGATAGAAATCCGGTCAAACAGTGCATTCATCGCGTTACCCAGAACATAATCATCAATATCGACTAATTTATTACTGTAAAATGGCGCTACACTGCTAATTTTCTGATTTAACGACTTATAGCTGCTGGTTAACCCGGTTTGATCGGTAGCCGCCTTGATAATCGGTAAAAATTTATCGCGTAATGTAGCTTCGGTTTTACCTTTAAAGTACATGGTTGCGGCATTGTCGCTACCCTGCATGATGTTCAGTGCATCATCTACGGTCATTTCTTTTATGGCGCTGGTAAAAACAGGAATAGCTTTTGATACCGATTGTTCTGCTGCTGTATTTAATCGACTTTCAAATTCATCAACATATTTTCCCTGCCCGAATTTACGTAATAATTCAGCTGATTTATCCAGTTGCTGCGGAACCGGGATATGATATACATCGCTCAGGCTGAAGCCTTTGGCACTGCTTAATAAATTCACTGAATCGCCGACACCCTGCGACAAAGCCTGTTTTATGGCATCTATCATATTCGCCGTGGTTATACCTGTTGAAGAACCCCCAGCCTGCTCCTTAAGTATGGGCTTAATCTGATCGAGTACGGGTTCCAGTTCTTTACAGGCCGCAAGTGATGTTATGGTCAAAATTATCAGAAATAGTCCGGACAGTTTATTTTTAATCATGTGAGAATCCTTTATTCAGAGAGTGGCAAATTAATTTAAGGATTATACATCACAGTGTTGTATTATTTCCCGCACCAAATTAACTTCTAAAACCCGAGGATATTAGATGAAATCAATAATCGTGAGCTTAGTTTTATTATTTTTAACGACAAATGTGTTTGCTCAGGAAGAAGTCGGCCTGGTGAGCACCAAACGTTTAAACCTGCCTACAGCTTTGAAGATTGCCCAGGCTGCAATCGCTGAATGTACCAAACTGGGTATTCAAATCGGGGTGACGGTAGTAGACAGAGAAGGTATCGTACAGGTAGCTTTACGTGACACCATCGCAGCCCAAATCACTGTTCCTATCAGTAAAGGCAAAGCTTATACCGCTGCTAATTTTAATAGTGCGACTTCAGCTATGGGAGATCGTGCTAATTCGCCGATTGGTCGGGTTCCAGGTATTATCATGTCTGCGGGCGGTTTACCAATTCAGGTTGGCGGTGCTTTAGTAGGTGCAGTAGGTGTTAGCGGAGCACCATCTGGTGTAACTGATGAGCAATGTGCTCAGGCCGGTATCAACGCAGTTCTGGATGACCTTGAAATGTCGATGTAAAGTCTGAAGTCTGAAGTCGAAAGTCGAAAGTCTGAAGTCTGAAGTCTGAAGTCGAAAGCCTGACTGACGACTTATGACTTATGACTTATGACTTATGACTGATGACTGATGACTTATGACTTATGACTTATGACTTATGACTTATGACTTATGACTTATGACT
>ERZ890953.563-NODE-563-length-21007-cov-4.753484_pt1 | contig 21007 bp, 12 predicted proteins | sample MGYA00521264_ERZ890953 | MGnify/ENA primary metagenome ERZ890953 (study PRJEB32303, sample SAMEA104408629) | aquatic metagenome | biome: Brackish water; feature: Chemocline; material: water | place: Baltic Sea | collected 2014-10-26T21:54:00 | depth 200 m ...
TCCCTGCCTTTCCAAGGCGATGAGGGGACAGAATGAGCTTATCTGAGCGGCATTCCCCGTGAGGGTGGTGACGCTTCTATCGCACCACCCTTGCCCTCCGGGCAGCGCGCTGGCTGGGGATCTGGCAGCGGCTGAAAGGCGGCACCGGCCTGACGGCAGGTGTTAGGTTGGGTATGGGCGGTGCGGACCACGGCAAGGCACAGGTGGCGCATGGAGACCCTTCGGCTCCGCTGCGCTGCGCTCAGGGCGACATTTCGGGGAACAGCGCAATTGCCTCCATCCGGTGGGCAACGAGTAGACCTTCAAGTGTCGACGTGCTACCCTTCTTGCCTGACTTCCCCGGAGGTGTTTTTGGGCATCCGTACCCAGCTAGCTTTGGCCCATCAGACTCACTATGGCCCCATCGCCACCATCCTCGCTGATGTGGTGCGGGCGCAGCACCCTGATGGTAGCCTGCTTGTCGACATGTGTGAGTATCATCTGGGTACTGGCGGCAAGCATCTGCGCGCCCTGCTGCCGGTGCTGCTCGCCGAGGCATTGGAATCCGACGTGACCACGGTCTATCCTTTCGCTGCGGCCTGCGAGATGCTACATAATGCCACCCTTGTTCACGACGACGTCCAGGATGGAGACGAGCTGCGACGTGGCCACCCCACGGTCTGGGCCAAGTACTCGGAACCCCAGGCAATCAACCTTGGGGATGCCATGTACTTCTACGCGCTGCTCTGCCTCGACCGCCTCAAGACAGATGACACCCGTCGCTGGCAACTTGCCCGGCTGTTGCTGCAAAGCACGACCCGGGTAATTGACGGACAGGTGAGGGAGTTCCTGCTCAAGGAGCAGCCTCAACCGACGCCGGCAGCATATGTGGAGATGATTCAATCCAAGACCGCGGCCCTCTTTGCTCTGCCACTGGTGGGAACAGGACTTCTCTATGATGTCACCCCGGATCTGCTGGATGCGCTGGCGCAAAGTGCCATTCATCTGGGCATTGTCTTTCAACTCCAGGATGACCTCCTCGACCTTTACGGCGAGAAAGGCCGGGGCCAGCAAGGCAGCGATATTCAAGAAGGCAAGATCTCGGCCCTGGTGGTGCACACCCTGGAACTGGCGCTCCCCGACCACTGCCGTCGCTTGAAGGAGATTCTTGCCAAGCCACGCCATGCAACGACTACTGCCGACATTGTCTGGGCTACGGACCTCATGGTGGAGTGCGGTGCCAGGGGCATCGCTCTGGCCGAAATCCGGCGCCGGGAGGGAGCCGTGGCCCAACTCGAAGGGCTCCATGCAGTTCCTGCAGTCCGCAGTCTCCTAACCGGACTCACGGAGGCCTTTGTCGCCCCTATCCATCACCTCTATGAGCAGGCGGAAGTGACGCCATGACGAGCTTCGGAATCAGTGACATCGCCATCTACCTGCCTGGCCCGACCGTGGACCTCAGCGAACTGATCGTCCGTCGCACCGAAGAAGGGTGCTGTGCCGAGAGGCTCCTGCGAGCTCAGGATTTCACCGGCCAACGGGAGATGCGCATCCCGGATTGGTACGAAGATACTGTGACCATGGTGGCCGAAGCGACCAGCCTTCTCTTGCAGCGGCCCGGGGCCCCGTCACCAGGCCGCATTCGTCATTTCTACTGTGGCACCGAAACCGCGCAGGACGCCGCCAAGCCGGTGGCCGCATACGCCCAGGACCTGATTCGCGTTGGCGGGGAGCAGATCGGCCCCCACGCTGCGACCTACGAAGTCAAGCACGCCTGCGCCAGCGGCACCTATGCTCTCCTCGGTGCGCTGCAGGCCATCGCCGTCGAGCGTATGGCTGGCCGCACATCGGTGGCCATTGCGGCCATGGGTGACATTGCCAGCTACCTCAGCGGCACCACCGCTGAGCTCACCCAGGGAGCCGGTGCGATCTCCCTCCTGGTCGAGGCCAACCCGAGGCTCTTGAACATCGACCTGGGATTGACCGGAATCTGGGGTGAAAACGTCGATGATTTCTTTCGCGCCGTGGGTAACCGCCATGCTTCGGTGCGAGGACGCTTTTCAGTTGAGTGCTACCTGAAGGCACTATCCCGCGCCTATCTCGACTACAAGCAACAAGCCCTGACTACGGGGGTGGTGGAACGTCCTCCCGGTGGTCACTTCCTTGATGCCATTGACTATGCCGTGCTCCACGCGCCTTTCCAATCTATGCCAGTCCAGGCCATGCAGGACCTGCTCATGAGGGCGCGTGGTATCAGCCGGGACCAGGCCCAGGAAGAACTCGACCGCCTCCGTCTGACCAGCAGCCTCGACCTCATCTCTCGCACCGGGAACCTCTACACCGGCTCCCTTTACCTCTGCCTCGCCGACCTGCTCACCACCGAGTACGCGCGCATTGGCGAGGATCTTGTTGGCAAGCGGATTCTTCTCGCCTCCTACGGCAGCGGGAATACCATGCTTGTCTTTGGTGGCACCGTGGCCGCCGGTGCAGGCGAGATCATCCAGAACATGCAATTGGCCAAGTCGGTGGCGGCCAATCGGCGTCTCGTTACCCTCGACGAATATGAAGAACTCAACGGAATGGACAAGTTCGCCGCTGACGAGTACGCATGGCACCTGAGAGAGCGGGGCTCCACAATTCCCTCTGGCGCTTGCTGCCTGACCGGTATTCGCGAAGATGGCTACCGCGTTTACAAACGCAGAAACTAACTTCCGCCAGACTTCTACTGCCAGGAAACCTTCACCTGACCATGGCCCGAACGAACACCCTGCTGCATGGTCGTACTCTGCAGCGTGCCGACATAGGACGAACCGCCGCCACCACCGCCGCCATGAGCTCCCGCACCGCCACCGTAGTAGCCACCACCACCGGCCCCGGCACCGCCACACCCGCCGTTGTCGTTGTAGGCATTGCCGCCGGTGCCCAGGCTCCCATCCGGAGCCTTGCTGGAGAAGGTCCCACCCAGGCCGCCGGCCGACTGAGTGCCGCCCCGGCCGTATCCGCCAGGCGAGTTGCCGCTGTGCCCGGCGTCGCCGCCGGTAGCAGGACCGCCATGGCCACCGATGCCGGTGCTGCTGTAGCACCATGCTGACCCGCCACCGCCACCGGCGACGAGCACCCGGTTGCCCCAGCCACTGCCATCAACTCGTACATCCGAGCCGCCACCACCACCGTTTGTGGAATTGCCGCTGTAGTGACCGCCGCCGCCATTCCAACCGGCAGTGGCAGTGGAGCCGTTGTTCCCCCCTTGGCCGCCCACGTAGATGCTTAAAGTCTTGCCTGCTAGTTGCAAAGACTCCCCCTTCGTGTAGCCGCCCTTGCCTTTGGACGATTCGGCGCCGTTGGTGCCCCCCTCGGCCCCCCAGGCCTCCAACGTCACCTTAGTGGCACAGGCCGGAATGACCAACGTTTGTGGGCCGCCGGTGTAGCTGAAGGTCAGCGCGGTCGGGTCGCAAGCAGTTTCACAAACGCCGCCGTTACACTCCTTGTTGGCCCCGCAAACCGTGCCGTCCTGAACCGGGACATGGAGACAGCCCCCGGGCTCCTGGCAGCTATCGTCGGTGCAGACATTGTCATCGTCGCATTGTGCGGCGCCACCTGCCTGACAGGCACCGTCGGCGCACAAATCGCCAACCGTGCACGCCAGCCCATCGTCGCAGGCGATGACATTGTTGGTGTAGAGGCAACCTACGTCCGGTGCACAGGAGTCGTCGGTGCAGAGATTGCCGTCACTGCAGGCGACGGGCCCGCCATTTAGACAACTTCCATCCAAACATGCCTCGTTGGCCGTGCACTTGTTGCCGTCGTCACAAGGGGCTTTGTTGTCCACGTGCAAGCAGCCTATTTCGAAATCACAGTAGTCGTCGGTACAGATATTCTCGTCGTTGCATGAGGCTGATTTCCCCGGCTTACACTGACCACCGGAGCAGGCATCGTCTTCAGTGCAAGCGTTGCCATCGTCACAGGGCGTGACGTTGGGAACGAAGCTGCAACCCGTCGCCGGTTCACACGAATCATCGGTGCAGGCGTTGGCATCGTCGCACTTCAAAGCCCCGCTGGCGATGCACTCCCCCAGGTGACAATGGTCACCCGTAGTACAGAGGTCTTGGTCATCACAGGGGGCCTGATTCAGCGCATGGACGCAGCCCTGCAGCGGATCGCAGCTGTCGGTGGTACAGACATCGTCGTCGTCGCAGGAGAATGCTTGTGCACCAACGCACTTCCCCAGGACGCAGGTATCGCTCAGTGTGCAACTGTTGCCATCGTCGCATGCTCCATCAGTTGGCGAATGCATGCACCCTTTGGCCACGTCACACTGGTCTGCGGTGCACGGGTTGTCGTCATCGCAGAGAAGCTCACTTCCCGGCACGCACTTACCCTCGGCACAGGCATCGCCCACCGTGCAGACGTCGAAGTCGGTGCAGGGCTCCTGGTTGTCCTCATGCTCACAGCCTGTCACTCCATCGCAACTGTCGTCGGTGCAAGGGTTCTTGTCGTCACACAGTGCGGCCCCTCCCCCCTCGCAGGCTCCAGCCTGGCAGAGCTCGCCAATGGTGCAAGCATCCTTGTCGTCACAGGCAAATCCGTCATTGGCCGGGACTACGGAACAGGCCCCGGAGAGAGCATCGCAGTCAGCTGCCAGACACGCAGCATCTTCCCCACCCGGTGAGGGGCAATTGATGATGGTCTTGACGTTCACTTCACATTTGTGGGGTAGGGCCGCAGCATTGCAAACCAGCGTGCCGTTACACACATCCCCGTCCTCCAACACTTCGCAATCAGCATCTTCCATGCATTCACAGGGAATCGAGACCCCGGCACACGCACCGCCGTTACATTCATCGGCAACGGTGCAGGGATCACCATCGTCACAATCCGCCTGGTTGTGCTCGAAATTGCAGCCACCAAGACCGTCACAGCTGTCATCCGTGCAGGGGTTGCTGTCATCGCACTGAACTGGTGACCCCACACAAGTTCCCCCTACGCAATGATCCCCGACCGTGCACGAATCCCCGTCCTTACACTCCCCTGCCGACATCGCCACATGCTCACAGCCGGCCTCGCCCAGGCAAGCATCTGCCGTGCATTCGTTGTCATCATCGCAAAGGTCGACGTACTTCCCTTCCACTGCGCTGGGCTCGTCAACCTCGCCATCGCAATCGTCGTCCAGTCCATTGCATATCTCGGGTGCCGGCACCAGAGCATCGCAACTCGACAGGCCGGTTTCCGTGCAGACCCGCATCCCCGAACAGAGGCCGGATTCGTTGGCCACCTCGCAGGGCGTCCACAGCCCGAGTTCAACGGCCTTTTCTGTGCAGGGGCAGACTCCCGCATCGGCCACGCATTGCGTCGTCTCAATGCCGTCGACAGTGGCCGCGCTTGAGCATGAAAACCCCCATGGGCAGTCTTCGTCAGCAGTGCAGCCGCCTCCGCAGAAAGAACCCTCCTCGCCATAGTCCACACAAACATCTTCCGCCCCACCGACGCTCTTGCAGTTGTCGCCACTCGCACATGGCTTACAGAGGTTTGCATAGTCTGAAACGCAGACGTAGACAACGTCGGGAGCTGTGCCCGCCACCTGCTGACAACTCCATCCCTGGGGGCACTCCTCCTGGCAACTCACCGAGCAGACGCCATCACCCATGTGATCAACGCACCAACCAGACTGGCAATCAGCGTTCTCATCACACTTGTCCAGGAAACAACCTTCCCCCGGATTGCAGGCCGGACCGACTATCTCAGATTCCACAATCTCCTCGAAAGAAAGCTCAAACGACACGTCAAATTCCGGGCCATCGGTGGTCGCTTCCGGCCCCACCAGATCGATTTGCAGCAGATCCTGGTGCTGGCTGTCAGCCGTGGACCTGCGACTCACATCCTCCTCGACAACACCGCCAGTGTTACTGCAGCCCATCACGGTTAGCATCAGAACTGCGAAGTACTTTCTCATGGCCTAAGCCCTCCGTCGGGAAACACCTGCGCAGTATACCACGTGCGAGCAGATCGTCTCAACGGTTGACGCGCCCAGCCACGTGTTTACAATGGGACAGGTTTACGAGTTTCCGGAGGGTGCGCTTCCGGGATGAGCAAGGAGATGCCAACTATGAGTTTGAAGCGATTCCTGGCCTTTGCCGCCACCCTCGTTCTGGTTTCCGGCTGTTGGAGCTACCCTGCAGACGTCCTGGAGGATTCCTCAAGCGCGGTGACTCCTGATCAAATCGGTGATACCGGTGGCGAAGATCCCGACCTGCCCCTGGTGGAGGACGCCACTAACGACAACAAGGTCATAGACGTGGTGGCGGACGTAGCGTCGGATAACAAGCAAGGTGGTTTCCACCCGCCGGGATGGACCTCTCCGTCGGTGCACGGCAAAGCAGCCATGCTCAATACCATGAACTGCACCATGTGCCATGGCACCGATCTGTTGGGTGGCACCACCGGACAGAGCTGCGATACTTGCCACGACAATGGCTGGCGGACTAACTGCACCTTCTGTCATGGTGGCGTTGACAACCAGACTGGCGCACCGCCACAGAGCATTGACGGTGCGACCGATGCTGCGGCCGGGGCTTTCCCTGCCCATGGTTTCCACGTCACCGGCAACGGCCACGCACTCATCACCTGCGTGGGTTGCCACGTGACACCGACTGAGGTCACCAGCCCGGGACACATGTTTGACGATACTCCGGGGAAAGCCGAAGTTGATCTCAGCGGCGGGCTCAGCCCCAACGGGAAGTTTGCCAGCATGACTTGTAGCTCCCTCTACTGCCACGGCAACGGCCAGGGCGACAACGGTAGCGTCCCCCTCAACAAGAGCGACATCGGCTGTGCGTCCTGCCACCCCGGGCCAAAGAGCTCATCGGTTGCCCTGGGGGCCATGACAGGCCGTCACTCCATGCATGTCAAAGAGGGCGTGGGCTGCTACGAATGCCACAGTGAAGTGTTCAACAGTCAATACCAACCCGTCGACGGAACACTCCACGTCAATGGCGAACCCAACTACAAGTTGCCCAACGGGATTACATACAACGGCAAGGGATGCACGGGTATCTGCCACGGCGAATACCACCAGAGTCCTTCGTGGTAACAAGATGAGCTTCCGCCTTCTGGCTGTCGCCAGTCTGGTAGTCTGCCTCTCGGCCTGCGGCACGAATCGTGGTCCCGTCCCCGCCCACAAGCTTGAGTCAATCGAACTCCAGCACCGAATCCGTGGCGACCAGAAGGCAGTGAAGCGCTATCGCCGTAACACCCGGGCCATACTTACCTATCTGGAGACGCGCACTGATCTCCTGGACGTGGCCGCGGACGAGACCCTGACGAGAGGGCAACGGGAAGTCCTCTGGCGAACCTGGGAACGGTTTCTCGACAACTACCTCGCCCTGGAGTCAGTGCGGCGCTACCACGCCCACTACTGGCTTGTGCAAGACGGAAAGCTGCGTGACCATTCATTCATCGTCGGGTACGCGGCATTTGTCGCCCAGTATGCCGCAGCCCTGAGGTGGATCGAGTTCGCCTCTCTCCACCCCGACCTCGACATCGTGCTCAACGAGCCTGTTCCGGAAATCGGCTTGCCGGCTGGCAGCTACGATCGCTTCAAGCTGCGCTACCTGAATGTTGGCATCGCCACCCAGTTTGTGGCCCTGGACAGCGTCGATAAGAGCCGCGGCCGCCCCGGTTGTTTCGGCTTGCGCAGGGGACTGGAGCTAGATACCGAGCTGCTCTGGCAGATGGGCAAGGGCGAGGGCATTCGCATGACCATGGACAACGCCGGTGCGGTGATCCGAAAGGCCGGGTTCAGAGCCTACTTCCCCGTGCAGGCCGGCGTCTCGGAGTGGATGGGCGATACCAAAGTCCACCGTCAGGGCTCTTCCCTCATCACTCCCGAGCAGGTTGCGGAGGTTGCCTCCCAGCTGCTGCCCGGAGACATCCTCCTGGAACGCCGGGAATGGTACCTCTCCAACATCGGTTTGCCGGGTTACTGGCCTCATGCTGCTCTCTACATCGGCACCCCAGAAGAACGTCGGGAGTACTTCGCCAATGATCTTGCGGTGGCACAGTGGCTGGCTGACAACGGCGCCGAGGGCAAGGATCTGGATGCCCTGCTCCACAAACTCTATCCCAAGCAGCACGCAGGCCACCTGAAACCAGACAGCGAGGGCCACACCCATAGCGTCATCGAAGCCATCAGTGAAGGTGTCTCGCACACCTCATTGGAACACTCCGCCGGTTGCGACTCCCTTGCCGTGCTGCGACCTCGGGTAACCAAAGTGCAACGTGCCCAGGCCATCCGCATGGCCTTCCACTACACCGGACGTCCCTACGACTTCGACTTCGATAACCGCACCGATGCCGCTCTGGTCTGCACCGAACTGGTGGCCAAGGCCTACGAGGGGACGGCCGATGTCCCCGGCATCAGTTTCCCGGTGACCACCGTCATGGACCACAAGGTCACCCCCGCCAATCTCATCGTCAAAGAGTTCGACCACAACTACGGGACGCCCGCCCAGCAGTACGATCTCGTTCTCTTCATCGATGGATTTGAACGAAAAGGCGAGGCCATCATCTCCACCCTCCCAGCCTTCCGAGAAAGCTGGAAACGCCCCAAATGGCATGTGATAACGCAGGACCGCCCGGAGGAATAACCCCTGCGTGTTTTCGGCCTGCCGAAAGAAGAGGCCGGGTGGTGCCAGGGGATCCCTCGCCGGCCTGCGGCCGGCCGCGGGATGACACGCTGAAGAAAAGGGCCGGCGCCGTCTCTCACGCACCACGGAAAGCCCTACAGATCAATCTCCTGCTGCCCCAGCACCAACGAAACCTTGTTGTCGCCATTGGCAGCGCGGATCTCTTCGAGTAACCTGGTGGGGTCGACTTTGCGGCGGAGGACTACTGAGTAGATCAGCTCTTGCAGAGTACCCTTGCGCACCGTTTCAACGGAAATCAGGTTGTAGCTCGATAGGCGCTTGTCAAACAGTTCGGCCAGCGTCTCTTCGTAGTTCGTTCCTTCGGGCAGACGAACAATCAGAATCCGTTCCCGGATGACCTTGGCGAAGAGATTCAACTTGTCCATGACGATGACCGCGGCGGAAAGCGCAAAAGTGGCGAAGATAGCCAGTCGATAAAAGCGCGTCCCGCAAGCCATCCCAATGGCCATCACCAGAAAGACGAAGCCGATGTCCTTGGTTTCCTTCACCGCGTTTCTGAAGCGGATGATGGAAAGGGCCCCAACCATGGTGAAGGCACGGGCAATATTCGACCCGATGACCAGCATGATGAAGGCGATGACCGTCCCCAGAATCACCAGGGTGTGCACATAGCTCTGGGAATAGGAGATGCCCTTGTGCGTGAACCTGTAGACCCAACCCACCATCAAGCAAAGTACCAGACTGAGGCCAAAAACAATGGCCACGTCAAGCATGGTGAAGGTACTGGTCAGGTCTTCAAATTGACTGAGTTGTTTGATCAGCTCATCCATAGAGATTCTCCTTGTGCCGCCAGGCATATTCGAGACGATTCAATCCATCTTTCAGGGACGCGCAGTACTTGCTGACGCGTTGTGTTTGACACTGGTGTTTCGCCAGAACCGAGACCATCCAATCTGGGATCCGTTCATTCACCTTGACCTCCAGAATGAACCAGTCGGGTGGCATGAAGTAGTGATTGCTGGCCGGGGCCTTCACGTCCAGGGCATGCACCCGGCCCTGGAGCTGCATGTCGAAAGTGACCCGCATTCCCTGCTCAAAGCGCCCGCCCATGAAGGCCTGCCGTCGATAGCTCACCATGCACTTGGGGCGCAGGTTGGCAATCTTCACCATGTAGAGCATCTCTGATGCCGCGACCTGATCCAGTTCATCAAGGTGAGACGGGTCGAAGTCACCTTCGCAAAGCGCATAGGCCTGGTCGAGTGGCAAAGTCACCCGCTTCTTCTGCACCGTCCGATTCATCCGCTGCTTGATCTCGCAGAACCCCTTGTCTACCGACTCCATGTCAGTCCCGGGATAGATGCGCAGGCGCAGCTTGCGCCGAAACCTGAGGCCCTCTACCTTCGCCCGATAACACTGATAGTCGGGACTGTCATAGTAGAGGCTGATGACTCGGTAGAAGCCATCCTTGTCGCCATACGGGTCTGGCTCCATGAAGTGGCACAGGTCGTCCACAAAGGCACGATAAGTGCTGGCGTGAATCACGTACTTCAGTTCATACCGGTTGAACCGTCGGATCACTCCTCACCCTCCTCGTCATCGTCGTCGTCGTTGGCCTCCACAAGCACCGCCCGACCTTCGTCGTCGATGGCCAACCCCAACTCGGGATGGCCGGCCAGCGCCCTCTCCAGTGCGGCCCGTTCGTCCGCCGTCAATTCCAGCGCCGCTCCCTTCTGCAAGCGGTGCTCGACTCGCCAGGCAACGTCAAGATCTGGTTCCTGCAGGCCCCAGGCAAAGAAGACCGTCGTCGCGATTGCCACTACAATCAGCAACAGGAATCCCAAGCTCGGCCGGAATCGGTAAGGGATGAACTTCATTGTCTCACCCCCACCAGCAGGTCACCGACTTCGCTCTCTTCTGGAATCCTCACCACTGGCTGCTTCTTGAGCTTCTTGTCCGAAACCAGCGCTTGCTCGCAATCCAGGACCAGCAGTTCATCGCCCTTGAGTTTGCTACGCTTCTCGTAGCGATCGCTCATGACCTGCACCTGTACTGCCACCTTCAGATTGTGAAAGAGCACCCCGTCCACCAGCGCTCGGGATGCGTTCTTGACCAGCAGCCCCGTGCCGCCCCCGCCCAGATAGGAGTCCACCAGATTGACCTTGCTCTCTTCTCCGGCGGAGATGGCACTGCCACCGCAATTGGAAAAGCGGGAATCGCGCACGTTGAGACGGCTTCCCATGAGGTCAAGGCACTCGTCCCCGGCTTCGTCCACAACGACGTTGGCCAGGGTCCCCTCCGAGAACTCAATATCCAGCGCATCGGCCGCGCTAACCTCAAACTTCACGTCTTCCATTGCCAACTCGGATACGTAAGCGATATGGAGGACATCGTCCGCACCTCGATTCGGCCCGAATTCGCAATGCTCCAGCAGAATGTCACTGGTGTCGTGGATGTTGAGCAGCCCGGGATAGAGGCCCAGTCCCCACTCCGGGTGACGGCCCTTCTCAAAGCGCACGTGCCGGAAACGGGAACCAGCAGTGCCCGGTCCCTGCAGGGCAATGCCCCCGTAGCGCTTCTTTCTCTCGGTGAAGATAATGGGATCCGCAGCAGTGCCTTCCGCCAGCACTTTGCCTCGGAAGATCAGCGACACGCGCTTGTCCAGCCTCACTTCGGTCCCGGGCAGAATCCGCACGGTGGTCTCGGGGCCGTACTCCCGGTCCTTTGCTATCTTCACCTTGCCGGGTCCCAATTCCACCAGCGGAGTGGAGGCAAGAGGCGCACACCACGGGTGACGTGCTATCTGCCCCGGCACCATTGCGTAGTTGCCTTCACAGCTGCCGGAAGCGACCTCCAGTTTCGCCGGGAGAGCCTCGATTCGTACCGCCTCGCCGCTGATCCCGTGGGTCGCCACCACAGTCACGCCGGCCGGGGCACAGTCCCCTTCGATGAAGATGCGGTAGCTCCGGGGAATAGGTACTGCCCGTACCGCACCACGTAACGGATTAACCCGCCCACGGGCTTCCAGCATGCTCCCCGGCTCCAGCGCCGGCCGATAGTCGATGAGCAGCGGCTCCGAGGCCTCGGGCTTCCCGGAGAGGTTGCGGTCCAGCCGATAGCGGAACGCCGCTTCACGACAGCCCGCAATTGCCTGGGCATGGACGGTATCGAGGCGATACCCCGCATTGCCGTCGACGGTGACCTCTACCGTACCCTGCCAACGACCCTCTCCTGCTGGCTGCCAACTCGCCGTCAGCCCCGGCCTCAGCAATTCGTCGCGCACGGATGCCACTCGGCGCTGATAGCGCTCCATGATGGTCTCAAAGACCAGACTTTGACGCTCAACGTCCATGGGCCGCACCATCTGCCGATAGTAGCGGCCGAGGTTGGGGAGGAGCCGATAGGCGTCCCAGAATGGATCGGTGAGCTGGTCCCCCCGGAGCGCCCTGAAGAGCCCATCGGCCCGCGCTCGAATCCGGGTTGGATGGCAGGGGCCATCGAGCAAACGCAATACCATCTTGTTCCGCAACGTCAGGTACTCGGGCAACTCCTTGAGCCGGAGCAACAGCGGATTATCCGTGCGATTGAGGTGGCTCGGGTTGCGCCAGCGTCCAAAACCCCACGCAATGGGTTCAAAGCGGGCCCGGTAGGGGTCGAAGTACAACTTGTGATCCTGGTGGAAGTCATGCTGGTCATTGCCGAAGATGACGTCGAGAGCGTCGAGCAAAGCAAAACGGTCGAGGTCCAGATGGCGGTCGGCAAAGTCAGCGAATCTCTCCTGGTCCCCCGACTTGACCACACTGAGCAACTCCTCCAGACGATGAAAGTCTTTCAGCTTCTCGGTCTGAGACGTCGCCACCTTCTTCCAGTGCGCAACATCCTGCCAGAGAGATGAGACGCCGGTCTGCTCATCAATGGGGGCCTTCGAGCCAGAGAAAAGCCCACCAGGTATCCGGTGGCTACTCCGGATCAGCCCCTCGTCGGGCTGCGTCTGCAGAAAGTGGACTCCCAGACGGGCACCGTTGAGCCGGAGGCGGACGGGATAGTAATCTGGGGTCATCAAACCCTCTTCCCGGGCGATGTCCAGAATGATCTGCTCAGAAAAGGGCATGGGACTGACCGTGTTAAGAATCCCCAGGGTATCCCGCCCGTTGAAAAATTCCCCTACTTGCAACCTGATCTTCCAGGACTTCTGCGGGTAATTCCAGTGCCAGTGACGGCGGCCTCGATAGCGCGCCTTGATGGCGTAGTTACGAGCACCTTTCTGCAAGTACCCCGTGACGTACGCACCCTTGCCCTCCTCGGGCGGCAGATTTCCATCCAGCTCAGCCAGCTCGCCATTGCCCAGCAGCAAGTTGAGGGTGGGGAGCTCAGAGTTTCTGGGGCCTTCTGGCATGGCCAGCCGCCTGACATCCTGATGCAGCAAGTCATGCAGGTGCAGATGGAAAAGCTCCGGCGTCAAGGGCTCGTCTTGCCCCACGGCAGCGTTGTACCGGTAATGTGAGGTGACCGCGCGGTACCCGTAGTGTCCCGCCATCAAGACAAAGGGGAGCGAAAGCATGGCCGCAGACAACAGACTTATGCGAAACAGCCGCCACGACGGCGATGAACGTCGACGTTGTAACGGGTGGGTCCTCATAGGTCGAAGGCCACCTGGGTCATGAGACGGTTCTCATCCTGCCAGATGGATGGAGCCCCGTCACCGGGCCGTATCAACTCCTCCTGCACCATGAACCGGAAGTGCTTGCCAATCCAGAGGTTTACACCCGCAGTGGCGACCATCACATTGCCATCACTGACATCGGCATCAGGGGCAAAGTACTCACCCTTGAAGAGTGGCTGCAAAGAGAGCTTCCACGCTTTGTAGATGGGGATCTTGTAGGCCACCATCAGCACCGCTGACCATGTCTTGGGGACCAGGGTCTTCGCCGGATAGGACGGGTTGGGGGTACTGCCGGTGGGCTGCAGAATGACGCAGGTCTCATGAACATCAGGAGCGAAGAGACAGGGATCCCAGTTCTCGCCAAAGAGCCCCTCGGCAACTACCAGTAGGCCTTCCCAGTCCACTTGCAGGTCGGCCCCGGCAGCCCAGGCCTGCTCCGGCCGGACATCCGAACTGCCATGGTCGAACATCTTGAGCGCCCCGCTCACCCCCAGGGAAAGCCACTCCACCGGCCTGCCCTCAACGCGACCGACCACATCCTTGGCCCCATTCAGATCACTCTCTGCCGAGTTCTTACCGTTGCCATTGAATGCGCCGAGGGTCAACAGCAACTCACGCCCCTCGTCCCACTCGAAATCAAATCCCAGGGTAATGCCGATGTCTCGGTCACCATATTTCAAACTCTTGGAAAGCCACGCATCGGCAGGCCCACGCCAAACTGTTTCAAACTTGCCCATGGAACGTAGCTGAATCCGGGAGAAGGGACGCTTCTGCTGCCCCACTTTCACCCCAAACCAGTCCATCGGCCGCACCCGCACCCAGGCATCACGCATCATCGCCTTGGCGCTACCCTTGCCAAAGAGCTCATCGAAGTCGCCCTGGAGCTTGGCATCGATGCTCTTGCCCTGCTTGAAGGTCACCTGCAGACGAGCCATTTCCATGCTGAACTCGTTGCTGGGTTCACCATCAGAGTAACTCCACATGGAGTGCAGGTTCACACCAACCGCCACATCGGGCTTGCCCTTCAGGTCTTTGTTCTTCTTGCTCTTCTTGCCTTCGTCTGCGAAAGCGAGAGAAACGCTCAGCAGCAATACTACTGCCAGCCCCACAGAGAACGGTCGCACGGTATCATCTCCTCGGGTCACTTGACCTCTAGGTCCTTGTCCCAATCACTGTACACCTGAAATTCGATGCAGCCACTTTTGAAACTCTCAGCATCGACAGTTCGGCGTTGCACCGTGGCAACCACGGTGCCCGCCACCCAGGCTGCCAGCAACTGGTCGATGAAGTCCTGGGAAATGGTGATGCCGCCCGTATCGGGCACGGTGCACTGAATGGTCAGGGGGGTAGTGGCGTGGTTTTCCAGGCTCACCTGGATGAAAACCTCTCCAGAACCACCACTTTCCTCCCAGGCCAGGTCGAATCCCGCACCCTTGCTGATGGTCACCGGCGGCTCCACCATGACTATGCCAGCCACCCCCCGGCCCTGCATCTGAAACGGCCCCAGAGGACCCTCTGGAATAGAAACCTCGATGAGCGCACCGTCAACAAAGAGCGGTTCCTGAGGGAAATCAAACTTGCCGTAGTCGTTGTTAGCATTGGGGGACAAGGCGGCAGCAAAACTGAGACCAGAAACCGTTACTGTCCCCACATCAAGAAGCGCCGGCAGCGGTTCGCAGGATTCGGCGAGGCTGCACTGTTCGGTCTGCTGGTTGCAAGATGGTGTGCACTCGGGAGCAGCGCGGTTGAGCAATCGGCAGCCACCTTCAACGGCCACTTCCTCAAAAACCTCGGTGGCTGCCACCTTGTCCTTGAAACGAGCCTGCACCATCTGTCCCCAGTCAGCCCGGAATACCTCGACTAGGCCGACCCGCTCCGCCAGCTTGCACTCCCCGCCATAGAGCTTGTCCCATTCTTCTGGAGAGATGTCCTGGTCCACGATGTCCAGAGGCGCAAGGTTCTCTTGCTCCGGCACGTCCACCACTGCATCGGGGACTCCCGCCTCGTCCGCAACCCTCGTATCCTCAATCTCCGTGCCATCAGGAACATACTTGCCATCCCCATCGCCCCCGCAGGATGCCATTGCCAGAAGCGCAAAACTCAGCGCCACTCCAAATCTGTTCACCACAACTTCCCCCTATTCCAATGGGCTAGCCGACCAGCCGTAGTGTGGTCGCGCCTGCTTCACCCACAGCAGATTCTTGTACACATCATGCTCCGTGCAAACCGGCAACTCAACGCAGTTCTTGTCATCTTCGTCGCACTGCGCCACGCACTCCTCTTCCACCGTCCAACCCGGGTCAAACTTGAACTCAATGTCCATGGCATAGAACTTCCCTGGGGTGGCATAGAACGAGGCGAAATTCAGATGGATGGCCTGCAGCGCCGTGCCCAACTCCCGTGTCTCTTCCAGGGTCAGCACCGAGTCGCCACTTGCTATCATGCTGGAATGAGCCAGATAGGTGATGGGCTGATTGGGATAGGCATAGAAATAGAGGAACTGGTCCGGCAGGATGCCCAACGGTGGCCGCACCACCGAGATATCGCCCCTCTGCGCGTTGATATAGAAGGCCGGCTGCGTCGGGTCGAAAATATTGTTGGTGAGCGCTACCCCGTTTGACGCCTCGTTGGGGAAAGAGCGATGCACCAGGATCGCCATCCCCACGCCTCTGTGGTCAATACCCCGATAGCTCCGCTCCTCGAAAGCCCGCTGGTTCCACAGACTGGCGTAGACCTTGGTAATGGCCTTGGCGATGGGCTGTGCCGCGTTCCCGGGTTGCCCTGACTTCGAGGTGTAGAGCCCCGCACCGGTGAAACCATCAAGATCTTCCGCATTGGTACTGGAGCGGAAACGGAGCTTGATGCCGGGGAACTTCTCACCGATTTTCTGGAGAATTTCCAGCTCCAGAGCCGGGTCAAACCACCCGTCTTCCATGTCCTCACGCAGCGCGGCCAGGGCCACCTCACGGTAAGCGATGTCGTTCTGGAAAAGCTCGGACGCCAGCAATGCATCGATGATGACGTCGAAGCCATTGGCCTTCTCGAACTCCTTGTAGTAGTGCACCGGAATTGCAAAGCCATCCGGGGTCCGGACCCCCTCAATGCGGTACAACTCGCCAAAGTGGCTGGCCTTGCCCCCAAAAGCCGAGATGTCGTTGACGGTCAACTCTTCCACATCCCGCAGGTCGGTAACCGAGAGGTCCAACTCGGCAACCTTGATTGGCGGCGGCTTGTGCTCGTCCCACCACTTATCAGCTTCTGCCTTTGTGGCAGCCTCCACATGGTAGTCAAAGGGGTCCACCCGGAACCGCACCCACTGGCCCTCGAGAGCACGTAGGGCAACATCGTCGACGGCACCGGCCAGCGACATATTGGGGGTCCCCCGGTTCTGCGACAGCACGTTGATGTGCGCGAGAGGAGTCTGCAACTCATCAGTAATGATGCCCGCCACCACCGGAATATCATTGGGCACCTGGTCCAGGACGACTACGTCCCGGGGCGTGACGAAGTCTTTGCCCGATTCGAGGTTGGCGACCTTCAAGAAACGCAACTGGCCGAAACTCTCGCCGGGGTTGAGGGGCAGGAAGGTAACACCCTTGTAAAGACCATCCGTGGTCACCACCGGAATATCGTCCGGCAGATCCTTGACCAGGTTAGCCACTCCCTCCGAGGTCGGATGGAAGTGGAGGACCTTACCAAAGAAGGCATGCTGCGAAATCTGCCCCATGGTCTGGGCTACCATCTCGGCAGAGGAGCTGTCATAGGGGGCGATCTCATAGGTCCAGACCTGGGGCCCTTCATAGAAAGTAATCGCCCCCAGCCAGAAACGCCGATAAGGACTGTAGTACTCGGTCATGTTGAAGGTGCCGAGGTCGGGTACCGGCGGCTTGCCATTCTTGATACTCAGATGGTCGGCGCAGAAGTAGTAGTGAATCGGATACTTCTCGGCGTTGAGAAAGTAGAGGGTGTCGTCATAGGTATCCCAGACCGTCTTGGCCGAACGGGCCCCGGGAATCGAACCATCCAGCGGCCGGGTTGCCATGGCCTCGAAATCTGCCTGACAGCCATAGTTCGCGACGAAATCCGGCAACTCGTCACCGGCAACCAGCGTGCACTCGCCATCGGTCCATTGGCCGTAGTCCACGACGATGTCGCCGGTTTCTTCGCTGCTCGCCGCACCGCACGATAGGAGAAACCCGCACAACGCCAAAATGATGACACGAAGTCGCAAGCAGGCCCCCTAGGGAAACGGTAGCGGCGGTGCCGGCACGCCAATGTCAATGCGCCAGACGCCGTCTTCAGGATTCCACCCGTCCGGGGCGTAGAGAGAGGTGGGGTTCCACCCGGGACCCGCGCCAAACCGCAGGTTGGGCAGGTAGGTGCCCAAATCCGTGGCATCGACGATCTTCTCTCGCTTCTGCCCGTCCGGGGAGAAACGGTAGACTTCGGTCGCGCCGTACTCACAAACATAGACATTGCCACAGTAGTCCACGGCGATACCGTCGAGCAGGCCCTGGGTATCGGTCATGTCACCCCACTTGATGAGCTTGCCCGGCTTACCATCAGGCGAGATGGACAGATAATAGACCCAGCCGCCGCCAAAGGTGCCGATAAAGAGCCCGGTATGGTCAGTGTTGAAGCAGATGCCGTTGGGATGACTGATCTCGGCGACAATGACCGTATATTCCCCGGTATACGGATGGACCCGAATCACCCGGTTGGCATCTTCCTCGGTAACGTAGATGTACCCCTGCATATCGATGGCAATGCCGTTGGGATACTTGAGCCCGGATAACAGGGTGTACTGGACGCCGTCGGGGTCGATCTTGACCAGACGACCCAGGTTGTTGTCGTTGACTACGAGCCAGCCGCTGGGCAGCATCGCCAGCCCCGAACGGAACTTCATGTTGGGCGAGAAGATGTGCGAATTGCCGGCAGGATCGGACTTGAAGATAACCTTGTTGTTCGAGCCCACCACGTACCCTTCGCTGTCAAATGCCAGGTCCTCGGAGGCAATGACACCCTTCATCTTGACCAGCTTGAAGGGGCCGGCAGGGATATCATGGCAGTTGAACTCGGGCCCGGTATCCGCTGCGATATCAGCCACTTCAGTCTCGGCTTGCAGATCCGGCGGGGGCGGCTTGAGTTCGCCGGGGGAGTTGTCAGACAAGAGATCGGCCGAAGCGTCCACCAGGCCAGCCTCGGGGGCCACATCAAGCGTGCCGGAATCATCAACCGGCACGTCTGCGGTTACCTCCGTCTTCTTGCCGGCATCGGGGTCGGGGACGTAGTTGCCCTTGTTGCCGTTGCCACAGGCGGCCGCCAGCAGCACCAGAACGAGGGCCATGGTCCCCACCCGACGACGTCCTGCCAAGAGCCCCAGCAGCAGCAAGAGTAGGAGCAGCGCACCTGCAGACGGGTTGTTCCCAGCGGTGCACCCGCCGCCTTTGGTCTTGGGTTCGACGACCTCCTCCTGGGCACCGCCAATGTCAGCCTTGGAGTCGGGAACGTCTACCACGTCGGGGCCATCGCCGAGGCATTTTCCGTCAGCGCACTTCAGGCCACCGGCACATTCGCCACAGGATCCTTTGCAGCCATCCGAGCCGCATTCCCTGTCTGTACAGTCCGGCTCGCAGCCGATGCCCGGCGGGCAGGGCATGGGGTGGAGGCCATCCGGGTCGGCTTCGCCCTCCGTGGCACAGTTGTAGTAACCGTCGGCAACGTTCCAGCCGCACGGCCCTTTGCCGTCGCAGTCGAGCTTCTTGGGAACCGCGTTCTCACACCACCAGAGCACGTTGTCCAGGGCACAGCAGCCGGCGTAAGCCAGTTCACCGCATTGGCTCTCCACGCACTCACCCTTGACGCAGGCGGTGCCGTCGCTGCATTCACCGCAGGAGCCGCCACAGCCGTCCCCACCGCAAATCTTGCCGGAGCACTTGGGCTCGCAGTAACTCTCACAAGATTGGGGGAAGGTCCCGCCGGGTTCGGCACTGCCGTCAGTACCGCAGTCATAGAACTCGCCCTTCCAGCCGCAGGCGGGGTTGCCTTGGCAATCCTGGGTCACGAGGTCACCGCCGTCGCAGTAACTCAGGACTTCTCCGTCGCAACATCCTTCCCAGGGCACACCGTCGCAATCCAATTGGCATTGGCCCTCACCGCAGTGATGACCAGCCTTGCACTCGCCGCAGCTCTCGCCACAGCCGTCGTCTCCGCACTCCTTGCCGCTACAACTGCCGAAGCATTCATCGCTGCACTGCCCGGCCCCGGTGCAGAAGAGACCTTCGTCACACTCGCCGCAGAGGCTGCCGCAACCGTCGTCCCCACAATCCTTCCCATCACAGTCGGCAATACAGGGGCAGTCGGCACCACACATCTCGGCACACATCGTCGCGCAGAGCGAATCCCAGGACTGCTGCCCACAGTAGTCATCCTTGGCAACCACGCAGGCCTCACAACCGCAACCACCGCAACCGGCGTCGGTGCCGGGGTAGCAGCCGACCGGGATCCCCTCGACGCAAACCGTTCCGTCGCAACTGAGGCCCTCGGCACAAGCGCCGCAGGAGCCGCCGCAACCATCGCTGCCACACGCCTTGTCCTTGCAACTCGACTCGCAGCACTGGCCCTCTTCGGTGCAGACCGCCCACTTCCCGAGACAGTCGCCGCAGCTGCCGCCGCAACCATCGTCCCCACACTCCTTGCCAAAGCAGTTGGGGAAACAGACATCGCCACAGGACTTCGGGTGCTCGCCAGACGGGTCGGTCCCACCTGCGGTTTCACAGCCGTAGTAACCGTCCTTCTGGTTCCAGCCGCAAGACGGCTTGCCACTGCAATCGTCTTCGTGTAGCTCATCGTTCTGGCACCACTTCACCGTCTCGCCGTCGCAGCACCCCTCCCAGCCGATGCCATTGCAGCCCCCCTCGCAAACGTCCGGGCAGGCGAAACAGACGTCGTCACAGCAATCGCCCAACTTCATGCACTGGTCATCGCAATAGCAGTCGAAGGGCGATTGTCCACCGCACGAACCGACGCATGACTTGGAGACGCAGGAGCCTTCCATGCACTTGGCTTCGCCAACGCACTCACCGCAGATTCCGCCACAACTATCGGGCCCACAATCCTTGCCCGCACAGTCAGGCTGGCACGCTACGCACTGCCCGGCGACACATTCATCGGTCCCCTGGCACTCGCCACACTGGCCGCCGCAACCATCCGAGCCGCAGGACTTACCGTCGCAACTGGGAGTACAGCACTGGAATTGCGAGCAGACCTGGCCCCCGGGGCACTTGCCGCAACTGACGCCGCAGTACTCGCCACACTCCAGCCCCTCGCACGACGGGTTGGCCGGACAGGGGGAGCAGTCGTAGTCGCAGTCAGTTTCACACGCCGCCACACAGAGAATGTCCCAGTTCTCGGTGCAGCAACTGGGGAAGATCTCGCAAACGCAGCTCTCACAGCCGCAACTCTTGCATCCGGGCCCGTTCTTGGCAACGCAACCCTTGGGCAGGGGCATGCACTTCCCCAGCGCCTCCACGCATTCCTTGCCATAGCCGCATGTGCCGCAGGCATACCCCAACGGGTCCTTGCCACACTCCTTGCCCTCGCATTGCGGCACGTAGCAGGTACCCCCATCGAGGCAGACAGCCTCCTCCGGACAATGGCCGCATCCGCCGCTGCATTCCGGTGAGCAGGGCGAATCAAAATGGCACTGAGCGGGGCAATCGGAGCC
>ERZ890953.564-NODE-564-length-20994-cov-5.005158_pt1 | contig 20994 bp, 23 predicted proteins | sample MGYA00521264_ERZ890953 | MGnify/ENA primary metagenome ERZ890953 (study PRJEB32303, sample SAMEA104408629) | aquatic metagenome | biome: Brackish water; feature: Chemocline; material: water | place: Baltic Sea | collected 2014-10-26T21:54:00 | depth 200 m ...
TCGTGGTGAATATCTTTTGACTTTCTTAATTACACTCAGTAGTTACGTTTAGACTAGACAAACAGGTCCTCTAATAAGTCCTACTGTTGCTGAAAATTTGTGTACCCGGCATTTTGGTAATAGCCCTGATCATACATGCCCTGATAAGCATAATACGAGTTAGCGTTATGTAGCTGACTGTTCATTTCAGTATCCGCATTCATTCTGGCACGGGATTTAAATTTCATACTGAATTTAAATTCACCATCTCCTTTCAGGGCTCCTGTTGAACGACCATAACCCCTGTAATTCCCTGTTGCATATTGATCATACTGGTTAATAAATGAAGATCCTGACTGATTGTTTGCAGAAAAATCCTGATGTAATCTATTGTCATCAGGTTGCACAGCGATAACTGGTAAAACTTCCTGGACAGATTGTACAACCGGTTCGATGCCTGTATTCGCATTCACAGCTTCAACCTTAGAATCGTCCATATCTACAGATTGAGCGACAGCATTCTGACTTGTTTTAACGTCTTCTACCATTGTTGCAGAAATGGATTCAGTCAGTTTATTTTGCTGTTGGGAAGTAGACTCAATCAGTTTATTATTTTGCTGCTCGAATGTAGACTCAGTTAACTTGTTTTGTTGCCGGGAAGTAGACTCATTTGCAGCTATACCAGGCGCTACTGTTTTAAAAGCATAAAAATTTGCATAAGCTAGCAAAGCAATAAATATTGCAATTACTGTCAGTAACCCTACTTTAGAAGAGACAGATTGTTTGATATTTTGAGTCATTATAATTAATCGCTTATTAAAAGTCCGGATAGAATATTAGCATTTACTTATATAGTCAATGAAAAAGCCTAACTTACTTCATATTTTATTCACTTTCCTGCTGTTTCATTGCCTGAATGATGCTATGGCAAATCAACCGCTTTTTAAGATTGTTTCACAAAATCTACATCAGTTTTATGATGACAAACGAAATGCAGGAAAAGGAAAAGTTCTTTCTGCAAAAAAATATAACGACCGTATCAACCAGTTGGTTGAAAAAATTTCTTCAGAATTCAATCTGGCTGATGTAATAGCTTTTCAGGAAATTGAAAATATATCAATTTTGCAAAAAGTCAGTGTTCAATTGCAAAAAAAATACAATACCAGTTATCAGTCAATTTTAATTGAAGGCAATGATATTTCAGGCATGGATGTAGGCTACCTGGTCAACACGAATTTTAAAGTTGAGTCTGTTAAGGCACTTTTTAAAAATCATACTTTTAAAAACAGCGGTGAGTCGTTATTTTCACGACCTCCTCTAGCAATTGATGTGTGCCTGACAGAGTGCTTAACCATTGTTAATGTTCATCTCAGGTCTATGAAAGGATTAAAATCAAAGCGTTTACAAAAACGCATTAGTTTAAAACGTCGCTTACAGGCTGAAACCTTAGCTAACTGGATAGATAAATTTCAACGCCAACTACCTGAGAAAAAGTTAATTGTTGTGGGTGACTTTAACGCGTTGTCACCTTCTGATCCATATGTCGATATTATGGGTACAATTATTGGAAAACCCGATCAATCACATCCCAGGTGGAAAAGCTCTGATTTAATTTATACAGATTTAATAAATACATCCTATTTAGTCAGTATTGACAAGCGATACTCTTACCGATACAAAAAAGCAAATCAGTTACTGGATTATTTATTAATCAGTCAAAATCTGCAGCAAAGTATTAAAGCTATTAATTATACTTCTATAGATTATAAATTTTCAGATCATGCAGCAATGAAAGCCACATTTGCAATTCGCTGAAGCAGCTATCTCAAATAAAATGGGGTTGTCTGATATACTCCAGGCTCTGCATTTCAAGCAGGCGACTGATAGTACGAGTAAACTCAAATGTCAGAAATTGATGCTGATATAATTCTTCAACCTCCACATCAGCAGTACAGATTAATTTAATTTTGTGATCATATAGCACATCAATTAACAAAATAAAACGTCGGGCTACGTCAGCAGTTCCTTCGTTCATAGCTTCAATACCTGTAACAATTACCGTGTTAAATAAACTCGCTATTTCAAGATAATCGAATCGACTGCGGTTCGTTTTACATAACTCATAAAAACTAAACCATATAGTATCTTCAGCACAATATTCGAAGTTTATTTTCCGGCCATTAATCAATAAGGAGTCATGCTGTTTGACGGAAACCATATGTGTATAAAGATAATCTTCGATAAATTGAATTGCTTCTTCATCATGTGGAACCTGATACAACTTTGTCTGTTTCAAACCTAACATCCGGTAGTCCTGCCCGCCATCCAGATTAGTGATTTGACAGTTCTTATCCAGTAAATCAATAGCTGGTAAAAAACTCGTACGCTGTAAACCATCTTTATACAATTCTTCTGGAGGTGAATTAGATGTGGTCACTAAAATAACTCCTTCTTCAAATAACGAAGCCAGTATCCTTCCGATCAACATGGCATCACCAATATCAGTCACCACAAACTCGTCAATACAAAGTAAACTGGTATCAATCGCCAGCCGTCTGGCCAGGTCTTTTACCGGGTCTTTACCTTTCTTTGTTTTACTCAACTCATCATGAATCTGTTGCATAAATTGATGAAAATGAAAGCGCTTTTTATTTTTAACAGGCAGCACTTCAAAAAATATATCCATCAAAAAGGTTTTACCACGACCCACACCTCCCCAAAAATACAGGCCTTTTATAGATATTGGTTTAATACGTAATAATTTATTAACAAATCCCTGCCTATTTTGATCATTTTCAACCACTCTGTCATATAACCTGTCCAGTAAATAGATTGAATGTAATTGATCATTATCAGGTAAAAATCCTGATTTTTGCATAAATTCACTATATTTTACGGAAGGCTTCATTTAGATATTGTTTTTAAAGGAGCTTTAGACTCTTATAGGTACAGAAAATCATAACAATTTAAATTGGGGCGAATGTGATGGATAAAATTTTGAAAATCTTAGCAACTGGCTTGATGCGTCTCTAATATTTTTGGGTGCTATGCTAATTATCGGGCTGATTATACTGATCCTACCGGTATTACTACACACAACAAATTGTATATGAGTTTGGTATAATAGCCCATGCATGTGGAGTAAAAGAACCACGCGAACTAAACCGCTCACGTGCCAGGGTTGTAAATGACCCAGGATTAAGTGTTCCTTTATACGAACTACATCCCGATAAAAGAGCTATATCCTCTGTAAATCAATAATTTAGCTGTATAATGTAAGGTTATTTACTATAAATAACGGTTAACAGTATGAGTACTAAGTATATTATTATTTTTAGATATACTTTTTTAATTTGATTAATTAAAATATTTGGGACTGTATTCTCATAAATTAAAATAAGTTAATTGTATTCTGATCAAATGAATACATTTACTCAGACCGGTATTAAACATACTTATATGCCAATCGACAACAGAGTCATGAATCCCGCTATTGCTCAGCAGCTTTTTCGAAAGAGTGAGCAGTTAAAGCGCCAGCGCGCGGGTAAACCAGCAACTCTGGAGTCGTTCCCCCGTGTAATAAAAACTATAACCGGGTTATGGCGATATAGTGAAGGACAAAAATATCTGGAAGAACTTATTCTGGTTGAAGGTGGAAAAAGACGTGAAGGTTTTCCGGTAGAAGCACAGGATGAGCTGATGTTTCTATATCAATTATTGCTGGATCAGCACCGAATTTTAGCCATTAAAGGACAAAAAATAACGGCCAAACGACCACCTGGTACAAAATTCACTATGGGCAAGTTTTAATCACCCCATTTAATTTTCGACAGACAACACGCCTTTAATATCATCTTCGTTTACAGGATAAGTGAGAGCCGCCATAAAATTAAACCGATCGGCTACTCTTTTAAATTGATGGGCCTGATCTTTATCGTAAAAAATTACGACTTTAACCTCATTTTTTTGCGCCAGACTGGCCATCAGGGATTCAACCTGACTGGTTCTATCGCGAAAGTCTGACTGGAAATTAAATTCAGCGACGATAACATTGATTTCGTTCTTTTTGATAAATTTAATCGCTTTTCTCATAGAGTCCAGCATATATACTTCGTAACCTAGAGATTGATACAATCTGCTGAAATCAGGGTAACCACCTAATTCAAGGATGCTGATCAAAACGGGTTTCTTTGAATTATTCGCAGGCATTTAATAGATCCGATTATAAAAGACTTTACACAATTTTCTGCATGTGAAAACTCATTATACCTTATGAAAACTAATTTATAGCCTTCTATGCGCCATCATATTAGAAGATCAAAAAGAAAACTATTTTCTGTGAATGCCTGGAAAATACGCCTGGTATTCTGGCTCGGAGCCTTATTAGTGGGTTGCATTGCCGCCTTATTCGCCATGATGGCCACCACTGCTGACCACAATTTTGCTCAACTGGCGACAAAATATCCCTGGTTACCTTTTATCCTGACACCTGCTGCTCTGATGCTCATAAACTGGCTAACGAGACGTTTTTTCCCCGGTGCCGGTGGTAGCGGTATTCCACAAACTATTGCAGCTCTGGATTTACAGAATAAATCATCTGTGCTTTCTTTTCGGATAGCCGTTGGCAAATTATTATTAACTACCATGGGTCTGTTTAGCGGTGCATCTATTGGACGGGAAGGACCCACCGTGCACATCGGTGCATCCATCATGTATTCACTTCGTCACTTTGCTAATTTCCCTACTTTTTATTATAAGCATGGACTCATAGCAGCCGGTGGTGCCGCCGGTGTCTCAGCAGCTTTTAATACGCCATTAGCGGGAATCGTATTTGCTCTGGAAGAAATCAGCCGTTCTTTTGAGCAACGCACTAATGGCATTATTTTATCAGCCGTTATATTTTCCGGGCTAACCGCAATGGCATTGCTTGGTAACTATAATTATTTTGGTATTAGCACCGCAACTTTTACTTTAGATATAACGCTGGTTGTCAGCATCATTATATGTGGAGTCATTGGCGGGTTACTGGGTGGATTGTTCAGCCAATCTCTGATCACAGGTAATCGATTGATCAAGCCATGGCTGGAAAACTATCCTTTACGAGTCACTTTAATACTCGGCCTGTTGATCGCTTACATTGGACATCTATCAAATCACAGTAGTTTTGGTACCGGCTATGATGCAGCCTATGGAATTATTTCTGAAACAGCTGTTTACGACCCTCTCTTCCCTGTTTATAAATTTTTTGCGACGTTAAGTTCTTATTTTAGCGGTATACCCGGTGGTATATTTGCACCATCTTTAGCGACGGGAGCGGGCATAGGTCTGGATATAGCTCATTTAATTCCACTGGCACCTGTGTCATATATGGTGCTGATCGGTATGGTGGCGTACTTTTCCGGGGTTATTCAGGCTCCTATCACGGCAATGGTCATTGTGCTGGAAATGACCGCTAACCAGAATATGATATTCCCTTTAATGATAACCTCATTTATCGGTTCCGGAGTATCATCACTGGTCTGTCCGAAACCACTCTACCGGGTACTGGCTGAAACGTTCCTTAAAATGGACAAGGAAATTGAGCCTAAAATAAGTGAAAAATAAGGAAGTACTGTAACTTCTCAAAAATTTAACTACTTGCTCTTTATAAATATTTTTTCATCACGAAGTACACGAAGGTAAAGCATTGTTTGCCGATTAATTATTGCCTGAGTTATCCTGTTACCTTTAATCTCACTTGCCTTTCTTCGTGATCTTCGTGCCTTCGTGGTGAATATTTTTTTGACTTTTAAATGATTTAATCGAAAGAGTAGTACAGCAGATTTTCTCTGGACTTATCGACACTTTTGCCCAGACTGATGACACCACTGCCAAATAGAGTCAACTCCTCCTGCCTTAGAAAATAGTTCTGTCCATCCAGAGTTCGTATAAAAGTCCCATTTGTACTCTGATCGGTCAATACAAATTTACCACGCCGAACCGAAATTTTTGCATGAAAACGGGATATAAGATCACCCGATATAATCAATTCGCAACTGTTTCCCCTGCCCAGGTTTATGGTATTGCTATCGAGGTCGAGCTTTGTTGTTTTCGAATGATAAGTCAGAATTAATCCACCATCCTGGTCTGCTTTAAAAGGATTCGTCAAATTACCGGTAGCCATGTTAGTAATTTCTGATTCTTCTTCCCATGCATACATAAACACATCCAGTGACTTTTCTTTTCCTTTCACCTGTATTCGATCATAGCGCCTTGTCCTGCTTATTATTTCACCTGAACTGGTTTGATCAGCAAGTGAACCTGTAAACAGAATTTGCCTTGCTTTGGTCATTGCTACTACTCGAGCGGCTACATTAACGGTATCACCAAAAATATCATTATCCGCGAGAATTACAGGTCCATGATGCAAGCCGATACGAATAGATAAACCGATGGTTTCAGGAGAACGATCATCTTCGATAGTTTCCTGAATAATTTGAGAGGCCATCAAAGATAGATTAGCATCCGTGAAATAAACCAGTATTTCATCGCCAATCGTTTTTACGAGAGTTCCTTTATGTCTCTGACATATGGCTATTAAAGTATTCAGTGCTTTTGATATGCGCTCACGGGCTATGCTATCACCCAGATTTTCATACATTGCGGTACTACCTGCCACATCGGCAAACATAACCACACACTCAATAGACTGCTCTTTCATTCCAACCTGATCCTTCTACTTTTTTTTAATTTATTATCAATTTTAGATGACATTGTTATAGCATCTTATTGAGATTATTAGAAATTTTCCATAATACATATCTCTAACAATAGCTTATAAACGAAAAATTAGTTTGCTTTTATGTATTCAATGGCACGTATTATTCTCGCTAGTGACTTCTCTTTTCCAATCATTTCCACTGTTTGATCTATCGGAGGAGAAAACGATCCACCTGTAACAGCAACTCGCAAGGGTTGCCCTACCTTACCCATATTAACCTGTAATTCTTCGGTAATTGACTGGATAACATTATGTATGCTTTCAGCACTCCATGAATTTAACGCACCAAGCTTATCATGAAGCATCTGCAGGGGCTGCAGGGCGGCTTCCTTAAAAGCCTTTTTAGCCGCTTTCGATTCGTATTCTTCAAACTCCTCAAACACATATAAAATATTTTCAGCTAACTCATTAATCGTTTTAACACGTTCACGATACAGATCGACGATGGACGACAAATCAAGCGTTTGCTCAAATTCGACCCCATTTTTCTGCAATCGTTGTTTCACAAGCTCCACAATCACGTCCAAATTTGTCGATTTCAGATACTGCTGGTTGATCCATGCCAGTTTATCCTGATTAAATGTCGATGCAGCCCGATTAATTCCCTCCAGCGAAAAAAGTTGCTTCATCTCATCACGCGAGAAAATTTCCTGATCACCATTTGACCAGCCCAGACGTACCAGATAATTCAGTAGCGCGTCAGGTAAATAACCATCCTCAAAATATTGCATCACGCTAACAGCACCATGACGTTTGGACAATCTTTTACCATCTTCTCCCAGAATCATTGGCACATGGGCAAACTGCGGGATAGCGGCATCCAGAGCCTTGAAAATATTAATTTGTCTTGGCGTGTTATTAACGTGATCATCACCCCGTACGACATGGGTGATATTCATATCAGAATCATCAACCACGACGGTCAGATTATAGGTAGGAGTTCCATCTGAACGGGCAATAATTAAATCATCCAGTTCACTATTACTGACTGTAATTTCACCTTTCACCAGATCATTGAAAACAACTTCTCCCAGCTGAGGATTGCGGAAACGAACCACCATATTTTGTTCATCGCCCGGCTTTAGACCTTTATCACGACAACAGCCGTCATATCGAGGTTTTTGTTTGTTTGCCATTTGATCATTGCGTAATGACTCCAGCCTTTCTTTTGAACAACTGCAGTAATAAGCCTGGTTATTATCAATTAACTGTTGAATAACCTCGTTATATCGATCAAATCTCTGAGTCTGATAATAAGGGCCTTCATCATAATCCAGATTGAGCCACTCCATCGCCTGCAAAATTGCTTCAACCGATTCATCTGTTGAGCGTTCTCTATCAGTATCCTCTACCCGAAGTATGAACTGCCCGCCAACTTTCTTGCTAAATAACCAGCAAAACAGAGCCGTTCTGGCACCGCCGATGTGTAGATAACCTGTAGGGCTTGGTGCAAAACGCGTTCGAATCATAGTGAGTTCCAGATAATTAAAAAAGCGCGATATTTTAAAAAATATCGCGCCGGTGTAAAAGAAAGAATATTATAAAAAATTAAAACCGTAATTTGTTAATACCGATTTAGAAACAAGTCAGAATCAGTCGTTTAAAGTTACCATCAACTGAGTCCAAGTCCTATTACCAGACCGGTAGCAACACCGATTCCGATAAACATGCCACAGATCATTAACCCCACGGCTATATTGCCTTTGGCCAATTCATCACTAATATTGAAATTAACACTTTTATTAAAACTACTGCAGCCAATTTTCATAAACCAGATAGTAAGAACCCCACCTAATGCGGCATATACAAAATTTAATAGTAAAGGGTCTATCCAATCTAACATGCTTACCTCTTAGTTTTTAGAATTTTTGTTCGATTAACATTGCAGCACCATTGCGCTGTAATTTTAAGTGCTTTAAGAACGACATTCCCAGCAATATAGGAGCCGGACTTTCACCCTTTAATACCACGGCATCCACGTTGCTAACACTGATATCGCCTACTTTAACGTTATCTAACTTAATATGCCACACAGGAACCAGTTCACTGGCAGTTTGCACCACTCCTTTCCTGGCTGACCGATAAGATAATCTCAATTTATCTGCTTCATTACTACTGATGGCAATAAAAGTTGCTCCAGTATCCAGTAAAAACCGGGTCGTCCGTCCATTGATTTTTCCCGCCAACTGGAACATACCGTGCCGGTTCGAATACACGGTTAATTTATTATTATCAGGCTTTTTATAACCCTGTTGAATAGATTGATTTACATTCAGTTTTTTTTCTGTGCCATCTTTAAAACGAATGACCGCGCCTCTTCCATTAGCAGACAGCAAAGTTAATCCCTGTATTTCCTGGCCTTTATTAATGATAATGTTTTTTCCATTCAACTCCAGCATAGCCTTGTTGGAAAACAACGCCACAACCTTTACTGAATCGACTTGAGACAGTACAGGCAAGCTAATCATCAGTAACAGGTAACCAAATATAAAACGTTTCAATAGTTTGACCCGAAATTTACAGGAGTTATTTTTCTTATAGCAGACAAGGTTAGCGTTAAACTCAACTACATCCTTAATAAAAAAATATAATTAAGTGTAAACCAATCAATGCAAAAATGCCGGCCAAAACATCATCTAACATAATTCCCACACCACCTGATACTTTGGCATCTATCCATTTTATCGGCCAGGGCTTCACAATATCAAAAAACCTGAACAATATGAAACCGGCAATAATCCATTTCCAGTCAAGCGGTACTGCAATCATGGTAATAAAATAACCGACAATTTCATCCCATACTATACCGCCATGGTCATGTACTCCTAAAGCTTTAGCGGTTTGCTCACACAGGTAAAACCCCAGAACCAGGCTCAACAGGGTAAGCGCGAGATAATAGCTTAAAGGCAGTGGCTGAATAATCAGATACAGCGGGATAGCGACCAATGTGCCAAAGGTGCCAGGCGCAAATGGCGATAAACCAGATCCAAACCCGAGCGAAAGAAAATGCACAGGATTTTTGAGTAATGCGGGTGGTACTGGCGGTGGAACAGGTTTAGGATGCAAAGTGATCAAACCCCCTGAATTTTGCAAGATCAATAGATTGATTATGATCGTTCATGAAATATCCCTGCTCCACAATTTCTCCAATCACATATAGGTCGAGCTTTGCCTGTTGAGCGGAGTTTAACAGAAAATCAAGATTTTTATCAGCGACCGTAAACAATATCTGGTAATCATCACCACCGGTCAAACAGAGGTCAAACATATTATGCTCATACAGCCCTTCGTAGGCAGGTATTTTTTCTCTGTCAATAACGGCACCGACTGAACTCTGTTTTAAAATATGCCCGAGATCCCCTACCAGACCATCTGAAAGATCTATCGCCGAGCTTGCATATTTTTGTAGCAGATCTATTAAATCGAGACGAGGGCGAGGCCGGTTCAGCGCACTCAGACAATCATGTTGCTGGTTGACCGATAATTTTACTTTTTTCTGCATACTGGCCAATCCTAAAGCAGCAGCACCAAGCCGTCCGCTGACCACAATTTTATCCCCGATATTGGCCCCGGAACGCCTTACAAACCTGTCTGCAGCAACAAAACCACTGGCTTGAATACTAATCGATAAGGGGCCTTTGCAGGTGTCACCTCCTACCAGGGAAATAGCAAATTCATCTGCCGCGCTGAACAGTCCTTTTGAAAAACCATTCAAAAAAACCTCATCCGCTTCTGGCAAGGTTAATGACAGCAGGAAAAATGCCGGTGTAGCCGCCATCGCAGCCAGATCACTGACATTCACTGCCAGGCTTTTATAAGCGATATCAGCGGGATAGCTAACAGCAGGAAAATGCCGGTCGGCAATTAAGGTATCCATGGTAACAACTAACTGCTTACCCTCAGGGATACTTATAACCGCAGCATCATCACCTATACCTAAAACAGTATGCTTACTGTTTCGACATTGAGCCGGGTTAGAAAAATACTTTTCGATAAGTGAAAATTCACCTTGCACCATCAGCTTGTTGTTTTAGAGGAAGTCTCTGCTTGAGTTTCAAGCTGACGTAACTGCTTCGATAACGGGTCAAGAACGCCATTGATAAATTTATGGCTATCATCTGCACCATAGGTTTTAGCCAGTTTAACCGCTTCATTGATTACCACTTTGAATGGAATCTCCAGGTGATACTGAAATTCATAAGTTGCAATCCGCAAAATATTCACTTCGATTGGATCAACATGATCTTCAAACTTGCTCACATAAGGTTTGAACTGTGCGTCAAGTAGAGTGACCTGAGATGGAATTTTATACAGTAGCTCAAGAAAATAGGCTTCATCACCGGATGAGACACCCTGCTCTATCATGTAGTGATCACGTATCCAGTCCAGATCTTCTCCGGATAGTTGCCACTGGTATAATGCCTGTAATGCCTTATCTCTGGCATGCTTTCGCTTTTTAATCGCTTGAGCATGCTTGATATCATCTGGCGAATTTTTTCTGCCCATTATCTACTTATTGCCCAATCTTTCGTAAAAGGCTAATCATTTCCATGGCTGTCATAGCAGCTTCTGCACCCTTGTTTCCTGCCTTGGTACCAGCTCTTTCAATTGCCTGTTCTATGGTATCAGTAGTCAATACTCCATTAATAACCGGAATCGAATATTTGAGAGCCAAAGAAGATAATGCCTTGGCATTTTCACCGGCAACAAAATCGAAATGAGGGGTTGAACCGCGAATAACAGCACCCAGACCGATAATGGCATCAAATTGACCTTTTTCAGCATATAGCTGCATGACCAGCGGCATTTCAAAAGCACCGGGAACATGACTGACTGTGATATCTTCTGATTGAATACCGGAACGAAGCAATGTATCAACAGCACCTGACAGTAGACTATCGACTATAAAACCATTGAAGCGACCGACTACTATGGCAATTTTACCTTCAGATACCGAGATATCACCGTTAATATGTTGTATTTCACTCATCTTTAAATCTCTATAAATTTTTAATTTGTTTACTTAAATCACGTATTTATTTTGCAACTAATCCGAAATGTACTCGACAACTTCAAGGCCGAACCCGGCAAGCGCATGGAATTTTTTCGGTGCGCTGAGTAGTTTCATTTTATGTATGCCCAGATCCACCAGAATTTGCGCACCTATTCCATAAGTTCTTAAATCGTCAGCATGAGTATCACGCTGCTTATCCTGATCCTCTCCCCTCATAATAGCTTCTATATTCTGCACCATAGATCTGGGTGTTTCGGATTGCCGCAGAAAAACAATGACGCCATTACCCATATCATCGATTTTTTTCATCACATCCTGTAGTGGCCAGCCTCTTCCGGTGGTGCCACATAAGGAGTCATGTAAAGTATTCTGCACATGCACCCGCACCGGTACGGGTTCATCTGTATTTATCTCACCCTTGACAATTGCCAGGTGAAGCTCCTGATCGATAGCATCTTCATAAGCCAGCAATTTAAAATCCCCATAATCGGTCGGAAAGTTAGTTTCTACAATACGCTCCAGTGTTTTTTCATTTTCTATACGGTAGCGGATTAAATCTTCTATCGTGCCCATTTTAAGCTGATGCTTTTTAGCGAAAACCTCCAGATCTTTACGCCTGGCCATGCTGCCATCTTCATTCAAAATTTCAACGATAACCGCAGCCGGTTCAAACCCTGCTAATCGCGCCAGGTCACAACCCGCTTCAGTATGACCGGCACGCGTTAATACACCACCCGGTTTAGCCATTAATGGAAATACATGTCCCGGCTGTACCAGATCCTGTGGCTGAGCATCTGCTTTTACGGCAGCCTGCACGGTGACAGCTCGATCTGCTGCAGAGATTCCGGTGGTTACACCTTCGGCAGCTTCAATAGACACCGTGAAATTGGTTTCCAGCGCCGCCGTATTGTCTCCCACCATTAACGGCAGACGTAATTGCTGACAGCGTTTCTGGGATAGAGTCAAACAGATTAATCCTCGACCATAACGAGCCATGAAGTTGACATCATCGGGTTTTACGGCTTCAGCAGCCATCAACAGATCACCTTCATTTTCACGATCTTCATCATCCATGATCACAACCATTTTACCGGCTTTAAGATCTTCAATTATTTCTTCAGTGGTATTTAATGCCATACTTCAAATTACTCTTTAAATTACTTAATAAACTTACTTAATAAACCCGGATTCGGATAAAGTTTTTAACAATTGATTATCGCCGTTGACTGAAGATTGACCGGTTAACAGACGTTCGAGATAACGCGCTATTATATCAACTTCTATGTTGACCTGCGTATTGATTTCATAATTTTGAAAAATTGTGTTGCCCCGGGTATGCGGCACGATATTGACACCAAATTGATTACCCTCGACATGATTCACAGTAAGGCTGGTACCATCAATAGTCACTGAACCTTTTTCTGCAATATAATGTGCCAACCCCACGGGTACTGAAAACACATAACGAATAGATCGCCCATCATTAGACAGACTAATCAGCTTGCCCAAACCATCCACATGACCACTGACGAGATGGCCTCCCAGGGCAGTATTCAAGGTTAATGCCTTTTCCAGGTTCACCGGGCTGCCCTGCTTGAGGAAACCCAAACTGGTTTTTTCCAGTGTTTCTGCAGAAACATCAGCTACGAATCCATTGTCGGTATATTCCACTGCCGTCAGACAAACACCGTTAACGGCAATACTATCGCCTAGATCCGAATTCTCTAACTGTAGACCTGCAGTATCCAGCGTGAGCCTGACGTCACCACCTTTTTGCTCTATATTCTGTATCCGGCCAATGGCCTGTATAATTCCGGTAAACATGATTATCTTATGTGAATAGTGAGTAGATTAGTTGGTTAACTGTATACTGAATGCCGTCATCGGCAAATCCGATGCATTGTCAAATTTTGCACCTGCTTTTACCCCTGTCCTGGCAATCTGTTCTGCTGAATCCAGCTGGTCATAAACCGAGAACATGGCCCCTAAAGCATATTCTGCTCCTGAACCTACTGCCCAGAATTGAGTGTATTCATCAACTTCTCGTAGCGAATATAAACCATAGATTCCTTTTTTAGTCATCAGTAAAGAATCAACCCGGGATGATTCGTAAGGATCTTCATCCTCTTCTTTACTGTTCAGGAAGTACTCTTCCTTAAGTATCGGATGGATCTGTTTTAAACTGTTAAAAATAGCAAGTTGATCGGTAAAATCAATTTTATCGGCATGATTCTTAAACAATGATTTAAGTACCAGATTATGAGCAGCACTACCCACTATGCCCATATAAAAATCATTAAACTGGATAATTTTATCTGAATTAACCACAAACTCGGCGGCTTGCTTGGTATCACCAAAACTGGTTAAACTATCTGCCGCAATGCAGGCAGTATTATTTTTTCTTACGATGACGACTGTTGACATTTTTATTGAGGTTTCGCTGTTAATTTGATATCGCGTCCAATCATACGCACATCGATGATTGAAAGCTGAAATTTATCCGACATGATGCTGATTTCACCCAGGTCAAACAATCCCTGAGCCTGATCACCCAGCAGATCGGGTGCCATATACAACACTAACTCATCCACCAGGTTTTGTTGAATTAAAGCTCCTGCCAGGGTTGAGCCACATTCAGTATGCACTTCATTAATCTCCAGTTCGGCCAGATTATGCATCAACTGTTTAAGATCGATCCGCTGATCTGTAGAGGACTTAAAAATGAACACATTTTCACGCCCCTGTTTGATCGCAGCAATGACTTCTTTATCCTGTTGAGTGGTAAAAATCCAGATCTCACCTTCCAGACCAAATATTTGTTCCCTGCCTGTCAACCTTAAACTATTATCGATAATCACTCTGACCGGTTGTCGAACTGCTATTTTTTGCTTTAACTGGTCGGCATGCAACCTGACATTAAGAGACGCATCATCATTGATAACGGTTGCGGCCGTGCTTAATATAGCTGAACTTCCTGCTCTTAAAAATTGAACATCCTGACGCGATTCAGGGCTGGTAATCCACTGACTGAGCCCATTCGATAGAGCAGTTCTGCCATCCAGAGACATACCCATTTTTAGCCTGACAAAGGGCAGTTGCTGCGTCATACGTTTGATGAAACCAGCATTCAACAACATGGCCTGTTGTTTCAACACGTCTGTTACGACCTTAATTCCATGCTGCCTGAGCTTATTTATGCCCTGACCGGATACCAGTGGATTAGGATCTAACATGGCGATCACCACAGTATCCGGTTTTGCCTTAATGAGCGCGTCAGCACAGGGAGGTGTTTTACCCGTGTGGGAACAGGGTTCCAGCGTGACATAAACAGTTGCGCCTGCAGCATTTCCAGCAAGATTGTTTAAAGCGTTGATTTCAGCGTGTGGCCCACCTGGAAATTCATGAAACCCTTCAGATAACAATTTCCCATCCTGCACAATTACACAACCTACCCGTGGATTGGGATGAGTCGAGTAATAACCTTTTCGAGCTTGCTGCAATGCTTTCGACATCCAGAATTCGTGAGTGACAGGATGACTCATCAATTAGTCATCCTTTTCAGCAATCAACGGAACCTGTCGTCTTTGCATTTCAGGGGTAGGTTCTGATTCCAGACGTTTTATCAATTCTTCAAATGAGGCGATATCTTCAAAACTCAGGTAGACAGAGGCAAAACGTATATAAGCCACATGATCCAGAGTTTGTAATTCACGCATAACCAGTTCTCCGATCTGTCGAGACGGCACTTCGCGAGAGTCCTGGGCAACCAGTTGTTTTTTGATGTGACTCATGGCATTTTCAATTTGCTCAATGGATACAGGCCTTTTTTCAAGAGCTCGCATCATTCCGCTGCGCACCCTTTGCTCATCAAACGTATCTCTACTGCCATCATTTTTGATGACCATTGGCATGTTTAATAAAGGCGCTTCATAGGTCGTAAAACGGGTTTCACAGGCCATGCATTCCCGACGACGACGAACCTGATTGGACTCATTAGACAGACGAGAGTCAACAACACGTGTATCAGGTGCTCCGCAAAATGGACATTTCATAACTATTTCGGATAAGGTGGATTAATCAGGTCGGTAAAATACAGAATATCCAGCACATCAATTCTGTAGTGGATATTTCGCCTGTTGAAATGTGAGGGATTGTACAAAACATACAGACATTGTGCATCAACACTTTATAACTCCCGGGTCCCAATACAGTTAAGTTAAGGTTTTTTCTCGTCATGCCCGCGTAGGCGGGTATCCATTTTAAAGGCCTGCAGGCTCGTTGTGATGGATTCTGGCCTTCGCCAGAATGACGCGAGTCGCTTAACTTAACGGCATTGTCCCGGGCCCCTTTTCATGACATACATAATCACCTCTTTATTCAAAAGAGTAAATTGTAAGCGCTAAATGGAACTTTGTGTCCGCAAACAGTACAAAGTTAAAGGAATTTATTGCTAATAGATAGGCTACACTAAAGGTCTGGAATCGTTTATGCTTTGTTTCAGACAGGCATATGTTAGAATAACCAACATCAATATTAACGAAGGTATTTACTATGGAAAATGTAGGCGTTTACACCCCCCCAGCACAAAACCCCATTAATATGGACGATATTTCAGATACTTACAGTGCTGAACTCTCGCAAACTGATCTGGAAGTTACTGAATCTGCGCAACAGAAACTGGCGGAAATCGTCGGTCAAAGTGAAGATGATATCGAAGGTATTCGAATTTACGTTGGCGGAGGCGGTTGTGGCGGCATGACTTATGGCATGACGTTTACTGATGAAAAATCTGATTTTGATACAGTCCTTCCTTTCGATGACTTCAAAGTATTAGTTGATGTTGTTGCACTGAATTACCTGCGCGGCGCTCAAATTGACTATATTCAGGAAGTAGGACGCGAGCGTTTTGTTTTTAACAATGTATTTGCTGAAACAGGTGGTTCAGGAACCTGTGGTGCTTGCGGTTCTTCTGGCGGCGGCTGCTCTTAAACATTAAGCACAATAGTCAATAAACCTCCAATCAAGGTAAACCCTGAAGTCGCATCCGGCTCAGGGTTTATCTTAATCATAGCACCAGCACGAAGCTATCGGGTTGCCAGCTATATCCAGGCTTCTCAACAGCTTGGTCACAAATTACTGATCATTTCTGATAGTAAACACTCTCTCGTATCGTCAATTGCCAGTGGCATCACTGTCGACTTTAAACAGCAGGATAATGCCCTGGACATCATTCTGACAGCTATCCAGGATAAACAGATAATAGCCGTTATTGCAACCGATGATCTGGTCGTCACATTAGCCAGTCGCATTGCCAAAAGCCTCGGCCTGCCCCATAACGAACCAGAATCTACTCAATTAACCTATCGTAAAGACCTTGCCCGGATTCGACTCCAACAACATAAATGCAATGTCCCGGAATTTAGCGTCTGTCATTTCGACAACACACAAGAAAAGTCGAATAACACAGCTTATCCGGTAGTATTAAAACCATTAATGTTATCCGGCAGCAGAGGTGTTATCAGGGTAGACAATGCTGAACAATTTATAACTGCAGCAGAAAAAATAAAACATATCCTGAGCAAAGAACCTTGCAATCAATATGAAGGCCGGCACTTTCTGGTGGAACAGTTTATGCCTGGTGAAGAAATTGCCATCGACGGGTTCATGCAAAATGGAAGTTTTATAACGCTATCTCTGTTTGATAAACCCGAACCATTAAATGGACCCTACTTTGAAGAAAGCTACTATATAACTCCTAGCCGACATGCTGAACAGGTACAGCAGGCCATCATACTGGAGGTCGAAAAATGCTGTAATGCCTACGGTTTAACCCATGGACCTATCCATGCAGAAGCCCGGATTACCGATAAAGGAATTTTTCTAATAGAAATGGCCTCCAGAACGATTGGTGGCCAGTGCGCTCAACTTATTGAATATGTACTCGGAAAAAAACTGGAAGAGGTTATCATTCGTTTAATGTGTTTTGAGCATCTAGAGCTTGATTTTAAACAACAACATGCTGGTGTGCTGATGATCCCCATCGCTAAACGGGGAATGTTAAAACGCGTAGAAGGTTTATTAAAGGCCCGCCAGGTTGAGCATATCAGCAATATAGAAATACACATCCAGCCCGGTTATGAGCTAATCCCTTTACCCGAAGGTGCCAGTTATCTCGGGTTTATTTTCGCTACCGCTGATTCCTTTGAGGATACCTGGAAAGCCCTGAGACTCTCCCATCAACACTTGAAATTTATAACCAGCGAGAGCTGGTCTTTGGAGCCTGTTTGACAGGCTCACATTTTTAGACTTTTATTTTTTAGCTGGGGGTGGTGCAAAAGGCTGATCAGCAAGATCACCTTCTTTAAACAAAAAACCCAGCATGTGTTTTTCCAGTAACTGCAAACTGGTTGGGTCCATAGTAGATAATCCATTTTCGTTAATAATCATCGTTTGATGTTCAATCCATTTTTTCCAGCCTTCTTCAGAAACTGAATTAAAAATTCGTTGCCCAAGCTCACCAGGGTAAGGCACCCTGCTCAAACCAGGGGCTTCACGCTTTAATACTACACAAGAAACCAATCTAGACATATAAAATCACCGTATAACAAAAGTATATTAACAATAACTGTTATGCTAACATTTATTGTTAAAAATCAGAACGCATTATTATCACTAACTCTAAATAATAAAAGTAGTTTATATTGGAGACTTCAATTTAATACCAATTTTTTTATACGTTTAATTTTATACATGTTAAAATTAACACAGGATGTAAAAATTAAAGGTTTAGCTTGTCAGCTCATAACAACAATAAAACTGCCCCACCCTCTTTCAAGTTTTCATTTTCCGGCCAGACTGAAACTGGCCATGTACGTTCGCGTAATGAAGACAGCTACGCCTGTGTACCCGAACAAAATTTATGGGTAGTGGCTGATGGTATGGGAGGCCATGACTCCGGTGATTTCGCAAGCCATACGATTACTGAACAGGCTCAAAAATTTATACAACAGCAGACTCTCGACTCTTCTCTACTGATACTGGAAGAAAACTTATTGCACAGTAATGAAATTATCAGGTTAAAGGCCGATAAACTCGGCAAAAATATTACTATCGGCAGTACGGTAGCCTGCCTTTATATGTGGAGAAATCTGGCATTTATATTATGGGCAGGTGATAGTAGAATTTATCGCTACAGGGATCACACGTTACAACGGCTTTCAGAAGATCATAGTTATGTAGAAGAACTCGTTAAAATGGGAAAAATTCAACCCTCTGAAGCAGATTCACATCCAGCGGCTAATGTTGTGTTAAATGCTATAGGTATAGATTCAGGTGTTGTAATAGATATAGAATACTTTGAGATTAAAAATAATGACCTCTTCATACTTTGCTCGGACGGTTTATATAAAGATTTATCTGAACAAACAATAACAACTATACTGCAAAACAATGAATCACCTATTGATGAACTTAATCATGAATTGATAAAAGCCGCGCTTGATGTTGCCGGTAGCGATAACTGTACTGTTGTACTGGTGAAAGCATGCCTAGAGAATGAAGATGACTGAAATCTGTGAATCACTCATAAATGACTACCTGTCTGGATCCCTCAGTCAATCTGATATGGAAGAAGGACTGTTTTCCATATTTCAACTATCCAGTAGCACTGGCACTCAGGCACAATACCATCTTCATCAGCTTTATAAAGATAATAAAGTCAATGACGAACAGTTCAAGTTACTTTCAGAAATAGTATCAAAAATTAGCATAGATACCACTTTAAACGGTAACAAAGTAACCACTGATATATCTTATTTCAACGAAGATAAAACACTGCAGTTTACAGATATATCTGACCCCGATAAGGACTCAACGGGTCCATCTGATCAAACCGTTATTATAAGAACAGATACTGCCATGCCAGTCACTGATTATAATATTGAAAAATCAATTGAAATCAGTGCAGATGATAATCAAAAAGCTAACCAACCGGATTCAGAGAAAAATAAACAGCTTAACTCGACCACGAGAAGCAAGGTAAAACATGAAAACCTGGGGCCCGGGGTCACATTAAAAAACAGGTTTGTTTTATTAGAAAGACTGGGTCAGGGAGGAATGGGTGTTGTATTTAAAGCTAAAGATTTACTAAAAGTTGAGGCAAGGGATAAAGACCCCTATGTAGCAATAAAAGTACTCACCGAAGCCTTTAAAAAATATTCTGGTTCTTTCATAGCTTTACAAAGAGAAGCCAGTAAGGCACAACGCCTGGCACACCCCAATATAGCAACTGTGTATGATTTTGATCGTGATGGCGATACCGTATTCATGACAATGGAATACCTCCAGGGGAAACCACTCAATAGACTCATCAAAGAGTTACCTCAAAAACCATTAAAAATGGAGCAGTCATTATTTATCATTGAACAACTTTGTCATGGTCTCGCCTATGCTCATGAAAAGAAGTTGATTCATTCTGATTTCAAACCGGGAAACTGTTTCATGCTTAATGATGGCGCCGTCAAATTATTAGATTTTGGCATCGCCCGGGCCAGTACGGTTGCCGGTGAAGAAAAAGAACAAACCATGTTTGATCCCGCTAAATTAAGTGCGGTAACACCTGCTTATGCAACACCTGAAATGTTTGCAGGAATGAGCCCCGATCCTCGTGACGATATTTACGGGCTGGCTTGCGTTGCCTACCAACTACTGGCAGAAGGCAAACATCCCTATAATAAAGTCGCCGCACCTAAAATAAAAGAATTAGGCATAAAACCAAAACCCATTAAAGGACTAGACCGACGTCAGCAAAAGACCCTGCTTAAAGCACTCACCGTAAACAGGGAAGAAAGAATTCCGACTGTCGAAAAGTTTCTAGAAGGCATTCAATCAAGAAAATCCTATAGCAAACAGTTATTACTGGGAGCTTTATTTCTTTTCGTCATAGCTATGGGGGCGGGCTACCAACCACTAATGCAATTTCAGGAAGAACAGGCCCTTTATGATAAAATTGATAAAATCAAATCAGGCGACAAAGCTTTAATGATTGAGACGATATGGAGTCTTGACAAACTCACTCCAGAGCATCAACAGATCCTTTCCGTCGGCTTAAGAAGAGAAATCATCACATTTTATCAGGATAGAATAAAATCTGTATTCCGCCCAAGAGATGGATTATATGATTATCCTCAGGCTATTAACCTGCTAAGGCAGGCTAAACAGCATTATCCTGACTCGGTTGCGC
>ERZ890953.565-NODE-565-length-20981-cov-5.437733_pt1 | contig 20981 bp, 16 predicted proteins | sample MGYA00521264_ERZ890953 | MGnify/ENA primary metagenome ERZ890953 (study PRJEB32303, sample SAMEA104408629) | aquatic metagenome | biome: Brackish water; feature: Chemocline; material: water | place: Baltic Sea | collected 2014-10-26T21:54:00 | depth 200 m ...
TTATGAATATCATGCTGGTATCGGTAACAGAACGAACTCAAGAGATAGGTATACGTATAGCGGTAGGGGCCAGACAGACGGATATCATGCGTCAGTTTTTGATTGAAGCGGTGCTGGTCTGCTTCTGTGGTGGCGCATTGGGGATCGGGCTCGCCTATCTTGTTGGCGTGATCTTCAAATACACCGGTAGCGACTTTCAGATGATCTATTCTAGTTCGTCTATCATTGCGGCTTTTGTCTGTTCAACGTTAATTGGCATTCTATTTGGCTATCTTCCTGCCCGTAATGCCGCAAAACTTAACCCGATTGATGCACTCTCCAGAGATTAGGGTGAGGGAGAATAAAATGAAAACAATCATAAATATTTATATCACTACGATGTTATGCGTAATTACGTTGTTTGGGTGCAGTTAAATGCGCAGTGATTTGCAACTCATTTATTAAAATCTGGTGTAGGTCGGTTTTATGCTCCTGCAAATACGACTTTCACTACGTCCCTGTAGCTTATATTCGTACTGTTCAGGATTTATTGGGTCATGCCGATGTATCTACCACAATGATCTATACCCATGTGGTTGGTCGAGGTGGTCAGGGTGTAAAAAGTCCTTTAGATATATTGTCATCTCAAGATTAGCTGTTGTTTTTCACTATATAAATCAAGTTGAAACAGGTGAATGGCCGCTTTCAATAATCAGTTATGGATAAACAATTATTGAACAATGCCGCTTTGCACGTAATTTTTTAAAGCTGACCTAAAAAGCTGAATAGTTCGCTATGTCCATACAGCAGAGATTAGGAGTATTACCTGCAATTGACCGCTCCTGGGCACCAGGCTGCCTTTCGACGTATATCTATCCAGGGACCGCTATTAGTGTTATCGAGTCGACGATAACTGTGACCGAAAATCCAGCAATAATCAGAAACCCTTTCCAGCAGAAATTTTGCTAAACCCAGATATAAGATTTAATACTTCGAGATATCCGTGTGCTTACGACTAACGTAGAGTTTTCGGTAATTGAAAAGTGACATCTTCACTGAAGCCCAGTGAAGTAATATTTTCTGCCCCGTGTGATTTCAGGTAATCAATGACCTGCTGTACCAGTAATTCCGGTGCCGAAGCACCCGCAGTGACTCCGATACATTCTTTGTTTAACAGCCATTCCTGTTGTATATCAACTGCCTCATCAATCAGGTAACCCTCGATTTTGTGGTTGGTTGCAATTTCTTTTAATCGATTCGAATTTGAACTGTTTTTGGAGCCAACGACCAGAATAAGGTCACAGGATTCTGCCAGACTTTTTACTGCGTCCTGACGATTTTGGGTAGCATAGCAAATATCATTTTTACGTGGGCCCTTAATGGCAGGGAATTTTGCGCGCAGGGCATCGATTACTTTAGAGGTATCGTCCATGGATAAAGTAGTCTGGGTAACGAAGCTTAATTTTTGAGGATTTTTTACAGCCAGTTGCAATACATCACTGGCCGATTCGATGAGATATATTTGGCCTCCGTTATTGCTGTCGTACTGGCCCATGGTACCTTCCACTTCAGGATGTCCTTTATGACCTATTAAAATGGTTTCTATACCATCTTTGCTGTATCGGCAAACTTCAAGATGTACTTTAGTTACCAGCGGGCAGGTGGCGTCAAACACTTTTAAGTCGCGGCGTTTCGCTTCATCCTGAACCGCCTTGGAGACTCCGTGAGCACTAAAAATAACATGCTGATCATCCGGCACCTGATCCAGTTCATCAACAAAAATTGCACCTTTGTTTTTCAGGTCGTTCACTACATAGCGGTTATGCACGACTTCATGCCGAACATAAACCGGTGCTCCGAATAATTGCAAAGCGCGTTCTACGATATCGATGGCGCGGTCTACACCGGCACAAAAGCCGCGGGGGTTGGCAAGTAAAACTTTCATTAATTAAGTAACGGAGGTTGTTCGTCAGGGCTTTCGATGTCAATTATTTTAACCGTATAACGGATAGTTTGTCCTGCTAACGGGTGATTAAAATCTACCTTAACCGAAGTGTCATCAAATTCCAGAATAGTGCCTGGCAGGGTTTCACCGGATGGTGTGCTGAACTCAATGATGAGCCCCGCTTGCAATGCCTGTTGAGGATCAAATTCATTTCGCTGTAGTGTATGAATCATATCATCCACGGGAAATCCGAAGGCTAAATCAGGGCCGATATCGAGAGTCTGTTCTTCACCAACCTGAAGATCGATGAGCGCCAGTTCGAGGCCCTCGGCTAATTCCCCCGACCCTAAATGATACGTCAGCGGTTCCTCATCAAAGGTATCTTCCAGTACGCTTCCATCAGAAAAGCCCAGTCTATGATGTAGTGTGACGATACTGTTGCGTGCAATTTTCAAGTTTTTTCCGTTTGCTGGTAGGGTTTTTTCATGCCACTCAAAATGAGAATAACGGCACCTACAGAAATGGCTGAATCAGCAATATTAAAAGCGGGCCAGGGATAACTGCCTAGCCAGACCTGGATAAAATCAATAACGTGACCCAGAATAACGCGGTCAATAACATTACCAAGCGCGCCACCGAGGATTAATGAGAGTGCTATAGCAGCCATTTTTTCTTCGCTGTTCAGCTTCTTAATCCATAAAAAAAGTGCCACACTAATTATGATGGCCAGAATCATAAAAAACCAGCGCTGCCAGCCACCGGCATCCGCCAGAAAGCTAAAGGCTGCTCCTTCGTTGTAGGATAGAAACCAGTCAAAGTAGGGCATAACCGATACTTTTTGATGATAAACCAGCTGAGTATTCGCGATCCATTTGGTGGCCTGATCAGCGATGATAACAAACACGGTAATCCATAAATACTTAAGCATATTGTCTGACTTCACCCTCGCCATCAACGTTTTCTACACAGCGACCACAAAGTTCAGGATGATCGGTATTTTTACCGACATCTTCACGGTGGTGCCAGCAACGCACGCATTTGGCTGATTCGCAAACTGTTGCTTCAATGGCAAATTGACTGTTCAGGTCAACATCCGGATCATCTTTAAGCGTTTTGATTTCACAGCCATCAGGAGCATCCTGTAATTTTGCCAGGGTCGCTTCTGAGGTTATCAAAACGAAACGTAATTCCTCGCTGATCACTTCCAGTGCATTTAACAGATCGTCTTCACAGTAAATCACCACACTCGCATCGAGACTGGATCCAATTTTTCCATCCTGACGTAACACTTCGAGAATGCCGGATGTTTGCTGTCGAATTGACAGCAGCGTGGTCCATAGATTGGAGTTGATGCGCACATTGCTATAATTGAAAAGACCTTCATACCAGGTTTCCAGAAACACGCCCATGTCGTCATGTTTGCCTGGCAGGTTTTCCCACACTTCATCAGCGGTAAAACTTAAGATGGGGGCGATCCAGCGGGTCATAGCTTCGACCACATGATATATAGCGGTCTGGCATGAGCGACGTGCCAGAGAGTCCTGCTGGGTGGTGTATTGACGATCCTTGATAATGTCCAGATAAAAACCGCCCAGGGTTTCTGAACAGAAGTTATGGATTTTCTGTACCGCAACATGATATTGATAATTGATGTATAGATCTTTGAGTTCATCCTGAAGTTTTAATGCTTCTGCTACAACCCAGTGATCAAGGGCCAGCATTTTGTCCTTGTCGACCATGTTTGAATCGGGGTCAAAGCCGTTGGTATTGGCCAGCAGAAAGCGTAATGTATTACGGATTCGACGATAGGAATCTGCTGTTCGTTTAAGGATTTCATCCGAAATACTCAATTCACCTGAATAATCAGTTGCTGCCACCCACAGGCGTAAAATATCGGCACCCAGGCTATTATTGATTTTCTGTGGCGCGATCACGTTGCCCACTGACTTCGACATTTTCATGCCTTTGGCATCTACCGTGAAACCATGGGTCAATACCTGTTTGTAAGGCGCAACACCATTCATCGCGCAGGAAGACAGGATTGAACTGTGAAACCAGCCGCGATGTTGATCGGAACCTTCGAGGTACAGGTCGGCAGGAAAGCGCAGACGTTCATCATGTTGCAGGATACTGAAATGAGTGGTGCCGGAATCAAACCAGACATCCAGTGTGTCGGATATTTTTGTATAGTTTACCGCATCATCTCCGAGTAATTCGCTGGCCTCCATGCTAAACCAGGCATCTATACCTGTTTTTTCCATGCGCAAGGCAACCTGTTCGATTAAATTATTGGTATCCGGGTGTAATTCCTGAGTTTGTTTATGCACAAAAATCGGAATGGGTACTCCCCAGTAACGCTGCCGGGAGATACACCAGTCCGGACGGTTGGTAATCATGCCGGTGATACGTGCCTGACCCCATTCTGGAATCCATTCTACATTTTTGATTTCTTCCAGCACTTTCTTGCGTAGTCCCTGTTGTTCCATGCTAATAAACCACTGAGGCGTCGCACGGAAGATGATGGGCGTTTTATGACGCCAGCAATGCGGATAGCTATGACGTAATTTTTCGACATGTTGCAGAGTATTTTTTTCTCGTAACACTTCCACTACATGTTCGTTGGCATTAAATACATGTTCACCGGCAAATAATTCGATACCGGGTAGAAAACGGCCGTCATCACCAACCGGGTTATAAGCTTCCAGGCCGTATTTTTTACCGATAATAAAGTCATCCTGACCATGTCCAGGCGCTGTATGTACTGCGCCGGTACCAGCTTCCAGTGTCACGTGATCACCGATAATCAACAGTGATTCCTGGTTGTAGAAAGGATGCTTCAAGGCCTGGCGGTCCAGGGCCGAACCGGTGCCATAAGCAATAACCTTGTAGTTAGTTATACCATAACGCGCCATCGATTCTTTCATTAAGTCTTCAGCCAGCACCAGTCGCTCTTTACCGTTCTCTGATTCAGTTTGTACGATTACGTATTCATATTTCGGGTGTAATGTAACCGCCAGGTTGGCAGGTAGAGTCCACGGGGTAGTGGTCCAGATAACAACCGATAACGGACCTTCTCCATGATGATCAGGAATATTGTGAAAGCAGTTGATAAAGGCTTCTGGATCAACGACAGGGAATTTTACATCAATCGCCAGAGAGGTTTTATCCTTGTAATCGACTTCTGCTTCAGCCAGCGCTGAGCCGCAATCGGTGCACCAGTGAACCGGTTTATCACCTTTGTGCAGGTGGCCATTATTAATGATTTTTCCCAGAGAACGTACAATATTGGCTTCGGTATCGAAGTTCATGGTGAGGTAAGGTTTGTCCCAGTCGCCCAGAATACCCAGACGGATAAAATCCTGTTTCTGGTTTTCGATCTGAACTTTGGCAAAATCACGACAGGCCTGTCTGAACTGGTCCGCTTCTACTGCGATACCGGCTTTACCGATATCTTTTTCTACGGCATGTTCAATCGGTAGGCCATGGCAATCCCAGCCCGGCACATAAGGGGCATCGTCACCATTTAATGTACGCGCTTTAATAATGATGTCCTTAAGTATTTTATTGACGGCATGACCGATGTGGATGTTGCCATTTGCATAAGGGGGGCCATCATGCAATATGAAAACCGGTTTGCCTTTACGTGACTCTCTAATTCGCTGATACAGGTTTTCATCCTGCCAGTGTTGCAGGCGTGCGGGTTCATTTTTGGCCAGATTGCCACGCATGGGAAACCCGGTATCAGGTAAATTTAATGTTGGTTTATAATCAGTCACGATGTTTCCAGTATTTCGTTGTGTTCAAAATAAGTATGAGCTTCGATGATATCCTGATCTATTTTTGCAATCAGTGCATCTAACGAATCAAATTTTTCTTCATTACGGATCTTATGTAGAATTTCCACATCCACACAGCAGCCGTAAACCTGTTCAGAGAAGTTGAGTATATACACTTCCAGAATGGTTCCGACTCCGTTCACTGTGGGCCGCGTGCCGATGCTGGCAACACCACGCAGAGTGCGATTATCTATGCCTTTGACCAATACCGCAAATATTCCGTTAACTGCAATTGGCCTGCTACCCATTTTCAGGTTGATAGTCGGGTAACCTAACTGTCGCCCCAGTTTTTTACCATGTGCTATACGACCGGATAAAGTGTAGGGGCGACCTATCAATTGCCTTGCCTGCAGCATGTCATTGTTCGCCAGGCAGCGGCGTATTCGAGTGCTGCTGACTCTTTCATTATCAATTAATAAGGTATGTGAGTTTTCAACTTCAAAGCCAGCCTTATGGCCAGCCTGTTGTAAAAACTTGAAGTCACCGCAGCGTTTTTTGCCAAAACGAAAATCATCACCTATCACCAGATGTTTAAGATTCAGCCGCTCCACTAAAATCTGTTGTACAAATTGTTCGGCTGTCAGGTTAGCCAGTGCATGATTGAACTGCAGGCAAACCAGAATATCTATACCTATTTCTGATAGATGGATTATTTTGTCACGAAATCTGGCGAGCCTGCGCGGGGCCTTGTCCGGCGCAAAAAATTCGACGGGTTGTGGTTCGAAAAGGATGACCACCGATGGCAGGTTTTTAATTTCAGCAACAGCTTTGAGCTGGTTGATCACATGCTGGTGTCCCAGGTGTAAACCATCGAAATTACCAATGGTTGCAACACAACCGGGCAAGGGCTGCTTAAAGTTATGTAATCCACGAATGAGTTTCATTGTTTAGCAGATAGTATTTCGAAGCTAAGCGACTTGGTTTAACTAATATTAATGAGCCAGATGTCTGGGACGAATGCCCATTATCCAAAGCAATAGCACATAACACAAGATAGCAGGCATAATTAATAACAATAATTCAAATAACCGCTTAAACCAGTCAAGTTGAGTCCACAAATGAATGCCCTGAGAAAATATGAAGAGCAGCAGGGTCATACCTGCCACAGCAATTAATATTTTTAACAGCATGACGGTAAATGGGCGACCCAACGTTAAATACTGTTCGCGTCTTAGTGCCAGTGCTAATAAACCGGCATTACAATAAGCGGAACCGGTGGTGGCTAATGCAAGGCCGACATGCGCTGGTATATCGGTGTAATTAAGCAGGGCCAATACGAAAATCACATTCAATATCATGTTAACCGCCATCGCAATAATGCCTATTCTGACCGGTGTCCTACTATCCTGGCGGGCATAAAATGCATTCGCTAAAATTTTGATCAGGATAAAAGCAGGCAGGCCGAGGCTGTAGGCCATCAGGCTCATACTTGCCATTAAGGTATCAGATTCGTTGAATGCGCCATATTGAAACAGGGTTGTCAGAATAGGTTGAGATAACATTAACAGCCCCAGGGTGGCGGGCAGTGCGATGAATAACGCCAGCTGAACTGCCCAGTTCAGGGTTTTATTAAAATGGTCTTTACCCTGATTGAAATGGGATTCCGATAAATTTGGCAACACGACCGTGGCTAAAGCTATACCAAACACGCCCAGTGGAAACTCCAGCAAACGATCCGAATAATATAACCAGGAAACTGAACCTGAAACCAGAAAAGAGGCGATAAAGGTATCAAATAACAGGTTAATTTGAGCAACAGAAGAGCCAAACAGTGCAGGTATCATCAGTTTAATGATTTTTTGCACGCCGCTGTTTTTCCATCCCCACACCGGTTTTGGTAAAAAACCTAATTTATACAGGAACGGCAGTTGAAACAGCATTTGAGCCAGGCCGGCTATTAATACTCCCCAGGCCAGCGCATAAACCGGAATATCCAGCTGCGGTGCTAACCACACCGCACAGCCAATTAAACTGAGATTGAGTAACACAGGCGTGAAGGCGGGTGCTGCAAACTGTTTCCAGCTATTTAAAATGCCACCGGCGAGGGCAGTCATGGAAATAAGCAGAATATACGGAAAAGTGAGGCGTAGCAGTCCGGCTGTCAGTTCGAATTTTTCTGGTTGATCGATAAACCCGGCGGCAAAAACATACACTATCGCCGGTGACGCTATTACGCCGATACTGGTGATGACTAACAGAATTATACCCAGGGTGCCTGCAACCTGATTAATCAGCTGATGAATTTCATCCTGAGTTTTACTGCTTTTGTATTCGGTTAAAACCGGCACAAATGCCAGGGAAAATGCACCTTCGGCAAATAAACGGCGCATAAAGTTAGGGATTTTAAAGGCGATAAAAAAAGCATCGGCTTCGAGTCCCGCGGAAAAAAAACGCGCAATGACAATGTCACGAGCCAGTCCCAGAGCACGTGATAGCAGGGTCATTAAACTGACCAGGAAAGTTGATTTGAATAATCCGCTCAAGGTGATTTCGCCATTTTTCGGGCTTGATTGCAAAAACGAGGCATAATATCACCAATTTCTTTTGCAGATCAGCTTTTTACGGTTGACAGCCGTCTCTCAAGTAAAGATAATGCGCGCCTTATTTTTACATTGCAGGATTCAGGAGAAACTCTTGGCTAACTCACTTTCAGCTAAAAAACGCGCCAGACAGGCAGAAGACCGTCGTCAACGTAACGCTAGTCGCCGCTCAATGATGCGTACATACCTTAAAGCAGTAGTTAATGCTATTGACAGTAATGACAAGCCAAAAGCTGAGGCCGCTTATAAAACAGCATCTCCTATCCTGGATAAGTCTGCTCAAACTGGTTTGATCAGCAAAAATAAAGCTGCTCGTCATAAAAGCCGTTTGAACGCACAAATTAAAGCGATGTAATTTACGCTTTAACTTAAGAATTGAAAAAGCCAGAATAAAGTCTGGTTTTTTTTTGGCCGAGAAATACCTTTCAGCTTTTTTCTATTATTTTTTGTTATCTCAGATAGCCAGAAAATATAAATATCTCCAATCTAAAACGACTTGTAAGTAAATCACCTCTTAGTCATTTTTATTTAGAAGGGTAACGGAGGTATTTTGTTAGTATTCGAAGAGGACAATTTCAACCACCGCATTTCGCAGGAAATATCTGTCACCAACGCTTTCCCAGCTCATCAATAACTTCCTGTAAAGCATCATTTTGCTTAGCTGAGCCATTAAATTTAATCATTAGCAATACGCTATCGCGCTTTTCGGGAATAGGTCTGTCATGACCTATTCTATAAATTTCGCCATCTATCCTGGTTTTAAATTCTTCAATATTTATAGAAACGACTGCTTTCTGGTAAATATAGAACTGCCGACTGACTTCTAAAGGAACACGCAACAGGCAGCCATCAATTGAAATATCAACTAAGGGTAAAGCAATAGACTGTTTATCGTTGAGCGTAATGTTCAATAAATATGTGTTTTCCGGATGAAGCCGGACTTTTCTGCGGTGCTCCATTACATCCAGAACTTTAGTCAGTTTCTTAATGAATCCTTTTTTGAGAAATGGTTTAGCCAGAAAAAAAGTGGATTTACTTTCTATTTCATTAAGGACTATATTTTTTATTTTTGAATCTTCCGACATGATTACAACCGGTGTATTGTGATTTTCCAGATCACTTCTTACACTTTCCATAAAGCTGTGCCTGGTTAATGACCAGTCGGCAAAAATAATATCGGCCTGTTGATCTGAAGCAATATAACTCATTGCATCTTCGTGATTTTTACAGTGAATAAGTTGAGTAGTGTTTAAGGTCTTACTTATTAATGGCTTTATTAAGTCAAAAACGTCCTGGTCATCAATAATTAATACAGCAGGATTGTTTTTCATGATTTTTCTCTTCCCGGATTTTTGAAAAATAACAATGTAAACTATTTGAAATTATAGTTGAGAGATAAAATTATATTTGTAAAAACACTTTTCTTTTGATGTGGGTACTTTCTTGATAAGTGGTTAAGCAGAACTGAATTATGATGCTTAATGTTCGCTATCAAAAGCAGACTTACTGGCTGGATTAAATAAATAATTAACATTTATTTTTCTGAAATTATATCCATACAATCTTCCGCTCGCTATAATTGCTGGATAGTTTTAAGTACCTGATAAAAATGAAAGGCCGGAAAGGGAAGTCTCTGGTTTTTAAAAAATAAAACAACGATTCATTCAGCAATCTGACATCTTCAGTCTATTGAAATAAGTTAGAGCTTAGTAAAATATTTATCAATTAAACTATTCTTTTTTGAAAAATAATGACAGGCATTAGCCGATACTGAGGAGTATTAATTATGAAAATTAAAAATAATTCTAGAAAGAAGTTTTACCGGTCGAAGCAGTTTGGACTGTGTTCCGGAATATTAATTATGGCAGCAATTAATCAGCCTGTATTTGCAACGAGCGGGTATTCACCCACTGGATTTGGAACCATTAATAAAGGCATGGTCGGGGCGGGAGTTGCTTTGCCACAGGATGCCATGACGGCAGCAACCAATCCGGCGGGAATGGCGCTGGTAGGTCATCGTTGGGATGCGGGTGCAGCTCTGTTTAGTCCTTCGAAAAGAGGGTATACCGCTAATGATACTGGTGATCCAAGTACAAATGCTATTGTTCCAGGTGACTATATCAGTGAAAATAATCTTTTTCTGGTTCCACACTTTGGCTGGAATACACAACTGACTGATACCAGTACATTGGGTGTTTCTGTCGGTGGTAATGGTGGTATGAATACTGAGTATGATAGCGCTGTATTTGCTAATTTTGGTGCGGGAACTGCTCCCACGGGTGTAGATTTTTCCCAGTTGTTTGTCGGGGTCACTTATGCTCAGTCATTAAATGACAATAACTGGATAGGGATTATGCCTATTCTTGCCGTGCAACAGTTTGAAGCTACAGGACTGGAAGCTTTTAATGGAATGTCCGCTACCCCCGGTAAGGTTTCCAATAATGGTGTAGACACTGTCATGGGTTATGGTTTTCGGATTGGCTGGCTGGGGAAAATAAATGATCAGTTATCATTAGGAGCTTCCTATCAGAGTCGCCTGAATATGGAAAAATTTAAAGATTATGCCGGCCTTTTTGCGGAACAGGGTGATTTTGATACCCCGTCTACCTGGGTTTTGGGACTTGTTTACAATATATCACCGGAAGTCAGTCTGCTGCTGGATTATCAGCGTATCAATTATGGCGAAGTGAAATCACTGTCTAATCCTAATAACTCAAATATTCAGGATCCCAGTGGTACCTTTTTACTGGGTGCTGATGAAGGCCTGGGTTTTGGCTGGCAAGATATGGATATTATAAAACTGGGTGTGCAGTGGGCATTTGATGAAAGGTTGACTGTGCGTGCAGGTTATAGCCATTCGACGGCATTGTTTGAAGGCACTCAGGCATTATTTAATATTCTGGCACCGCTACCATCCGCGATCATGTCAGCATCGGTTCCAGCTACCAGTATAGCCAGCAAGGCTCAGTCAACCTGGCATTTACCCTGGCGTTAAATGAAGAAGTAGACGGCAGTTCCACTTTTACTCAGGATCAGACTGGATCGGTACAGATGGAGCAATGGGAGCTGGAAATTAGCTGGAGTCATCGTTTTTAGTAAGCCGGTACGCCATTCCTGAAAAACTCATCACTGTTCCTGTGGTGAGTTTTTTTAAAGGTTTAAAAGTAACTGTTATTCATCTATTTTAAATATTTCAGTGTCCGGGTGAAACGCAAACCAGGCAAACCAGAACCCTTCGGTAGCAGCCACTGGTTCTCCTGCTGAATTAGACATAGATGCATGTTGATTGTTTTTATCCCAGTTAATGTAGATTGTATTTCCGGCAAAATTATCTATAAGGCGTGTTTTTCCGGCTTTGTCTATTTCACTGAAAGGGTAAGCCTTGAATTGGTTATTCACTTCAAGGCCTAATACGCGTTCTTTTGGGTGAAAATAATCGGGCGCTTTGTTGGTGACCTTAAAATAAATGGTTTTTGAATTTTCATATCCGCGATAGGGATTGCTAGAGTAATCGCGTGCAAAACCTGTTTTATCGGACATTACCAGCGTGTCTGGGTGTATCTGTTTCCAGTTCAACCAACTGGTGTGAGTGATGGGTAGTTTTGATAACTTCTGCCCTCTTAGCTCACCACTAATAGCCATTGCCTTAATCTGCGACCATAATGACTGAGTCTGTCGGTCATATAGTAAAACATCACTGTTATACAAAAGGCCGGATACACCAAAATTAAGCGTTTTACCTTCCACCTTTGCCGAAAATGCTACTCCTGTGCCACACAGAGGACAATAGGTAATGGAAAATTGTGAGCCCTTTATCTGGTCGTTCACTATTTCATGCCAGTTCAAAATAGCGATAGGGTAAGCTTTACTAATACCATTCAACTGGATACCCAGAATGCGATCTTCGGGTTGCAGGTAAAGAGCTTGCTGAGGAGCTATAAAAGTAGGGTTGTCGATGGCAGGGATACCATCTTTAGTCGGGCCGCCAGCCAGAATCAAATTTGAATCAATCAGTGAGCCGGTTAAATCGAAGCCATTTTGAGATGAGGCAAAACTGGCACAGTTAGCGTGATTAATGCTATGGAGATAAATACGTGTAGCAGGCTTTTTTGCAAATTTAGCATGGTCGACTCCTGACATCCGGTTCTTTTTTGGAGTCAGGAGCATGTGCTTAGTTCCTTAAAGAATACTGACAGCAGACCGCTTAAACTGGATTTTTACGGGGTCGGCCACGTTTCGCATGACCTACCTTGATCTTCAGGCGACGTTCTACCATTTTTTTGAATTTATCAGATCCAAGTGGTGTACCTGTTTGCCAGGCATCCTGAATATCGGTATTAATTTCGTCGCTTAAACCGGCTTTAGTCATAGCTGTGTATTTTTCGAGTCGGGTTTTATCTACTTTAGCAAGCTCAGTATATTTCTCATGTGCCGTGAGCAATGCATTTTTCTTGCCCTGAGCATTAAACTTATAACTGGACCATTTGTACGCACCCGGTGACTTCACCAGATTTTCTCGTACCGGCAGGTTTTCAATGTATAGCATACAGTTCAGCAGTTGAGTATCCGGATCAATCAGGCTGGCTTTATATCGACCTTGCCAGAGAGTGCCTGTCTTATTGTATGTGTTGTTAATGTAAGGAACATAACAACGTCCCTGGTATTGCATCATACGGCTGGCAGATTCTTTATCGGGTGGAGTAACCAGTAAATGAATTTCATTGGGTAAAAGAGCATAGGCGTGAATCGGCACCTGGTACCATTCAGATCCTTCCTGTAGCCACTCCAGGTAGGCTTTGTAGTCTTCGTTTTCGAAAAATACGTTGTTTTTATTATGACCTCGCTGGACGATATGCACCGGGTAATCTGGTAAGTAAAATCTCGGTTTTCTTGGCATCTCTATATCCTCTAGCTTTGTAAGGTTTATAACAGTGTAATACAATTTAACAATTTCAGCAATTAAGGGTGCTGACCCCATTGATTATTAGCACATTTAATCAAAAAGTCATGTTTTATACTCATTATTTATCGGTAATCTGTGTATTATCAGACTTTTTTTGAATTTTCGGAGTTTTTTATGGGGGAGTTAGAAGGCGTTATCAAGTATGGACTTGATTTTTGTCTGTCACAACCTACAACGGAAAATCTGAGTGAATTGAATTGCTGGCGTTCAATTCTGTATGAGTTGAAACTGATCGGGCAGGATAGTCAGCGTTATGAGGGTTATGGGTTTGGTAATTTGAGTCAACGTTGTCAGCGCGATAAAACGCAATTCATTATCTCCGGCACGCAAACCGGAAATTTTGCTGAATTAACACGCAGTCATTATGTTCGTGTTGAATCTTGTGATGTCACGCTAAATCATGTCACCGCCAGTGGTCCGCTAAAACCCTCATCTGAAGCGCTAACACATTCCATGTTTTATGAATTAGATTCATCTATAGAATGTGTGATTCATGTCCATTCACCAGAACTATGGATGTTTGGCTTACAAAATGAATATTCCTGCACCGATAAAAACGTTGAATATGGCACCCAGGCTATGGCTTCAGAAATTGCCCGTTTATATCATTCGGGTAAGTTATTACAACATAAAACATTAGTCATGGCGGGACATGAAGATGGAGTGATCTGTTTTGGCAACAGTGTCAATCAGGCCGCAATGGCGCTTATAGATTTATGGGTGAAAGCCTGCAGTAAATAGGGCCTGTACGGAATGGAGGATCTACCGCGATTTTTCTGTTCAAGCGTTAATCAGGTTTAATATGTTTTTAAACTTATCGTTACAATGTTTCTGTCATTTACGTGTAAAGCAGTCAGTGGCTATAAATCAGTCTTTTCAGGCTGATGACGGTTTGATAATAAATATATCTGGTAGGCGTTTTGCGGCCGTCTCAAATTATTTTAAATTATCTGTTTTGACTCATACTAGTCGTTCATAAGAATGGAGTGATCCACTGATTTATACCTCGCTACGGGGAGGACTTGTTGAATAAATCATCCAGGGATTCAGCATCATCCGGATAAATTGATTTCGTTATTGTAGCTTTTAACTGCTCCGATTGAGCTGTTTCGAGCGGTTGTTGAATTGCTTCATTAATCAAGCGAATATGATGGTTAATATCATTCAAATTGGTAAATGCGACAATAAATTCGGCTCCATGTGATCGACATACGAGTTCTTCTTGGCCCGAGTTTTCTCTGATTCTGATAGCGGTTTCCACAATGGCCGCGTCACCGATATCCAGTCCATGATGCCTGTTGATATTTTCAATTCCATGAACTCTGATTAACAGCAAAACTATACGAAAATTGGAGTTAGAGATATTAACCAGCTCATTGATCTGCTTTTTAATCACAGAACGGGTGGGAAGCTCAGTCAGGTAATCAATTTGACTGTAACGATTTACCGTTTCTTCAACCTGTTTTCGTTGTGCAGCTTCTGTCTGTAGCTGTAGACTCAATTCGCTCAATTTCTCCAATGCTTCTTCAGTTTCCTGCCTGGATTTAGCAAGCGCCTGCTCTGCTTCACGTTGAGACGTAATGTCTATGCCTGAAGATAATGTACCAATAATTTTATTGTGATCATCATAGATAATGCTATTGTGCCAGGAGATTAGAAGCAGTGTACCATCTAAAGCCCTGATCCAGTTTTCATGAAACTCTGGCAACCGGGTTTTTCCATCCATAACCTCCTTGAAAACCTGTTTCATCTGAGTCTTCTCTGAATCGATAAAAAAATTATCAATCCAGTTCAGTTCATGCATTTCATCATTCGTTATGTTGAGGGTTTTACAGCAGGTGGGATTTGCCATAGTGACCTTACCGTCGCGATCCAGAGCTACCATTATAACGCTGGCTATATCAAGATAGTTCTGTGCCCGTTTTCTTTCCTCTTCGATTTGTCGTTGGGATTCAATATGCTGTGTAATGTCAAGAACAGTTCCTGTTGTTGTGACTGGATTTCCTTTCAGGTTGTAGATCGTTTCACCGCGTTGACAAATATATATGATAGTTCCGTCATCCTGTATTTGACGGTGTTCAATTTTGAATGGTGTTTTTTCCTTAATAGAGTTGGACAGGACTTTATCCACCACAGGTCTGTCGTCAGGGTGAACTCGAGTAAAAAAACTTTCGTAACTCACCTCAAACTCATTTTTATCAAGGCAGAACAGGTCATAGATTTCGTCAGACCAGGTCAGATGGTTTTGAAGATGATCCAGGCGCCAACTACCCACCCTGGCAACCCGCTGGGCAGCCAGTAAATGTTGCTGACTGGTTTTAAGGTCCTGCTCAAAGTAGTCTCTTGTTTCGACGAAAGGTCTGATTACCCACAGATACAGGAAAGGTGTAGTAAGAATAGTCAGAGTCAAGGCATCAAGTAGTGCTTCCAGTAAACCGTTGAGTTCAATTTTAAATACCAGTAAAAAAAGCATGATCAGCATTTCAGCGGTAAAAATAATTACCAAAATTTTGCCGATTAACAGAGCTTTCCCCTGTTTTTTTAGAGACGTTGCCATGAGTGTGTTTAAGATTTAAGTGATGTTATTATTTATAGTACAACTCAGTATAATTATCTAAAATCAAAGCATAAGCCGATGATGCTTTTACTATGAAGAGGTTTTAGCGTTGCTGATTGTTTAGAATATGAATTCAAATTCTGTAAATACTGTGAAGGTCAATTTGTTTATTTATAGACCCGCTTATCCAGCCCATATTTCTGCATTTTGTCATACAGGGTTTTCCTCGGAAGTCCGAGCAGTTGCATGGCGTCTTTGATGATGCCGCCGGATTCTGAGAGTGCCTGTTCAATTAATGCGCGTTCAAAGGCTTCGACGTGCTCCGGCAGGGTCATAGGTGCACAGGGTATCAGGCTGGCGTTGTCATCCAGTTTTAAACCACAGCCATCGCCCAGTAATACATAACGTTCGGCTGCATTACGTAGTTCACGCACATTACCCGGCCAGTTGAAAGCCATTAGTGTGTGGTTGGCGTTTTGTGGTATTGCAGGAGCTTCCTTGCCGTATCTTGCTGATGCAACCAGCAAAAAATGCTGAAATAAGCGCGGAATATCTTCACGTCTTTCACGTAACGGTGGTAATTCCAGAGTGACTACATTTAGGCGGTAGTAAAGATCTTCGCGAAATTCGGCGCGATCCGATGCGGCTCGCAAATCTATTTTACTGGCGGTGATGATGCGTATATCGAGTTGAATGCTTTCATTTGAACCCAGCCGCTCGAGAGATCTTTCCTGTAGTACACGTAACAGTCTTACCTGTGTTGGCAGGGGCATGGATTCTATTTCATCAAGAAAAACAGTACCACCCTGGGCATATTCAAATTTACCAACACGTTGAGCTTCAGCTCCTGTAAAAGCGCCTTTCACGTGACCAAACAGTTCACTTTCGATGAGATTCTCGGGGATAGCACCACAGTTAATGGCAACAAAATTTTTATCGCGCCGGTTACTTTGCTCATGCAGTGAACGGGCAACCAGTTCTTTTCCGGTGCCGGTTTCACCAACTAACAGGATGTCAGCATCGGTATCAGCCAGTTGATTTATGTTGTTTCTTAAAGTTTGCATAATAGCTGTTTTGCCGATGATGCGGGGGCCCAGCACATCCTGTGTCTGTAATTCTGTTTTTAGATTTCTGTTTTCAAGAGTTAGTAGACGTTTTTCCAGAGCACGTTTAACGGTATCCACCAGGCGATCTGCTGAAAAAGGTTTTTCGATGAAGTCATAAGCTCCCCTGCGGATGGCATCTACTGCCATCGAAATATCACCATGCCCTGTTATTAAAATAACCGGTAAATCCTGGTCCAGCTGTTGTGCTTTTAACTGAAAAGTCTGGCCATCCATACCCGGTAAACGAATATCGCAGATGACTACTCCAGGCCATTGCTTATGTAGTAACGGCAAAGCCTGTTCTGCATTTTCAAATAACACAACATCGAATCCAGCCAGTTGTAAGGTTTGTTCATTGGCCAGACGTAAATCCTGCTCATCATCAATAAAGAAAATTCGGGGTTGCTGATTGCTCACTGTTTTTTCTCCACGGCCATTAATGAAATAGTTAACCTTGCACCACCCGCGGGCAGATTAGTAGCTGACAGGTGTCCATTCATGCTGTCCAGAATCCTGGCTGATATTGAAAGCCCCAGTCCAAGCCCTGACTTTCTGGTTGTAAAGAAGGGATCGAAAATTTTACCCAGGTGATTTTCATTTATTCCCGGGCCATTATCTTCGACATGTATCAATACCCATTCTTTTTGCTGCTCTGTTCTGATGATGACTTCACCCTGTGGTTTGTCGCCAATAGCGTTCATCGCATTATTGATCAGGTTGATCAATACCTGTTCCAGCTGAATGATTTCGGCCTTAGCTCTCAGTGTTGGTTTAATTTGTTTTGTGGTGACTTTAATACTGTTTCGTTTTGAATGTGGTTTAACTATTTCTATCGCTGTTTGTATAACGAATTGAATTTTTACGGTTTCAAGATTTCCACTTGATTTGCGTGCAAAGAATTTCAGTTGAGAACTGATTTTAGCCATACGTTCAGTTAAATCGGCAATTCGACTTAAATTTTCATCGGCGTTTTTAAATTTGTTCAGGGTAATAAACTGTCTGGCATTGTCGGCGTAACTTCTAATGGCTGCCAGCGGATTGTTTAATTCGTGACTGATACTGGCTGATAATTCACCCAGCACAGCAAGTTTTGCAGTTTGAATCAGTTCTCCCTGGGTATCTCTCAATATTTTTTCGGTATGTCTGTGTTGTTCTATTTCCTGTGTTAAATCCTTTGTTCGAACAGATACTTTATGTTCCAGTTGTTTCTGGGATTCTAGGTGAAAGCGCTCTCTTTCCTGACGTCTTTTGTGACGCTGCCAACCCAATAACCCCGTCAATAACAGCAATAACAGAATTAACAGTAAAACAATGACAGTAGTTAAGCTGTCCTGCTTGATGCTTTTCATCGGGGTAAGAATCATCACATTCCAGCCTGCCTCCGGCATGTTCTGACTAAGAGTCATAATGTCTTTGGGGATAACGGAGTCGGTTGTAGTTATTTGAATGATAGAGCTGCTATCAGAAATATCCTGCTTTGTTTTTAATGGCAGGACTTTGATATCGATATCTGCATAGCGGCGGCTATCAGAAATTTTTTTCCGGGTTTTAGAATCCAGAAATTTGATGCTGTGATACAACCAGTCAGCCTGGGTAGTGATGAAAATAACTCCATCCGGATCGCTGACGATGAACTGGCTATCCCGGTTGGACCAGCGTTGTTCAATATTGGATAAATCCATTTTAATGACAATGACGCCAATGATATTAGCGGCATAAATTATCGGGTAGGCAAAATAGTATCCACGTTTACCAGATGTGGTGCCGAGAGCAAAATAACGTCCCAGATGTCCTCGCATAGCTTCAATAAAATAAGGACGAAAACTGAAGTTACTACCCACGAAAGGGCGCTCACTTTGCCAGTTGCTTGCTGCCAGGGTTAAACCCCTGGCATCCATCAGGTAAGTGTCAGAGGCTCCGGTGATTTCATTAATATCCTGTAAAAAATAATTTACCAGGTTGACTCGAGATGAATTTTTCGGGTCATTTAATAAGTCGACCAGTAAGCGATTTTTAGCGATCAGATTGGGCAAAAACTGGAAACGAGCGAGTTTGCTGTCAAGGTGACCGATAAACTGCTCCAGTTGCTGTTGATTATTGGTGTGAAGCTGATCAAGACCATTTTGCCAGCTGATCGTGTGACTCACCCAGACCAGTATCAGCAATAAAGCTGATAGCGATAGAACGGATATGACCTTATGCCGGAAGGCTAGAGACATTGAAAATTTTTATCATAGTGAATAGTTGAATAATGATTGTTTAGAGTTTTTTTTTCAACGATAAACAGGCATACGTTTTCCCATGGCGACAGTAATTACTACCAGAATACAAAATACCAGACTAAATATATCAATATTTTCTCCCAATAATACAAATGATGCAAAAAGTGTAATAACAAGGTTGCAGTAACTGAGTCTGGCTGACACGCGCGATTCCACCCAGAGCCAATCCTTTATTCCATGGAAGAAACCAATTAACTGACTGAACAGTGCCAGGTATAAAAACCCGGCCCAGATTTGCAGTGGTATTTCGAAAGGTTTGTCAGGAGAAGTTAACACTGTGGGTATAATAATGAAAGGCAGGGAAATCACCAGAGCCTAGCAGATAACCTGCCAGCCCTGCATCTCCCGGGATAATTTTCCGCCAATGGCATAACTGAACGCCGCGCTGAATATGGCGCCTGGCAAAGCCAGGTCGCCAACCTTGAAACTACTACTGCCTTTTAATAAGGCAAAACAGATAACCAGCAAGCTACCCGTCAGGCCCGCTACCCAGAAACCTTTAGAAGGCTTTTCATGAGCAACAAAGAGCAGGAAAGCCGATGACTACACCGGATGCGGTGAGTGCCAGTTGTTTAAACTGGTTTCTATCTGGAAGCGGGGAGCGGGTTAAGATCAGCAACAAAGCAGCAAATATGCCGGCTACTACGGCTCTGCCCAGGCCGGTAAAAAAGGGTTAAAGTAGTCGATAATCAGTCGGGTGGCCGGTAGAGTCAAAGCAAACAGGGTAACGCCGAGGAAACCTGATACAAGCCCCCGGTTTTAATTATTTGTACTGGTTTTTTATTTTTGTATATGGCTCTGTATGAAAATCACGTAATGTCGTCATTCCCGCATGCTTTAAGCGGGAGTAGTGGTGCATGGACGCACCGTTAACGGATCTAAGGATGAAATCCATTAATAACGAAGTTAAAACTTTAAAAAGTGCCATATCTGTAATGGATTCCGGCTAAAAACATGCCGGAGAAGTGGTGCATGGATGCACCGTTAACGGAAACAAAGGATGCAATGACAGTAGTTTCGGTATAGAGTGGTTTTACATGATTTTCATAAAGAGCCATTTTTTTGTATTTACAGTTAGACGTTATTAACCAACTTCTTCCTGCTGTATGACTTCTGTTTCAGCAGCTGATTGCTGGTACCAGGTTTTAACCTGAGGATGACTCATGACATTCTCGATATATTTTTTACTGACAGCAGATAACTCTGGCTGGTAACTGGTAAAACGCGAAGCCATAGGGGCAAACATGCAATCCGCTATACTGAATTCACCAAACAACCAGTCACCCTTTTGTTGATATTTGTGTCTGAGAGTTTGCCACAGGTTATCGATGCGATTTATTTCTACGGTCATTTCTTCAGTAAAATTTATAGTACGCTGTGCACGACAGTTCATTGGCATGTGTTCGCGAATATGCATAAAGCTGGAATGCATTTCGGCACAGGCTGAGCGACATATGGCACGAGCTGCGATGTTATCAGGATAGCCTCTACCGTTTAAATGTTGTTCGGAAATATATTCACAGATAGCCAGTGAGTCCCACACGGTAATATCACCATCAATCAGCACAGGGACTTTTCCAGCATTGGAATATTTTTGTAGTGTAGTTGCAAATTCAGCAGTGAAAAGTGGGATTCTTATCTCTTCGAATTCGATGCCAAAATGGCTGAGTAATAACCATGGACGAAAAGACCAGGAAGAGTAATTTTTATTGCCGATAATTAGTGCCTGAACGGGAACTCATAACCCGTTGAAAACAGTGTTCCTTAGCTGAA
>ERZ890953.566-NODE-566-length-20976-cov-4.781081_pt1 | contig 20976 bp, 11 predicted proteins | sample MGYA00521264_ERZ890953 | MGnify/ENA primary metagenome ERZ890953 (study PRJEB32303, sample SAMEA104408629) | aquatic metagenome | biome: Brackish water; feature: Chemocline; material: water | place: Baltic Sea | collected 2014-10-26T21:54:00 | depth 200 m ...
CGGCACCTGTACTGGCGGGGCCGCCGCCAACTGTAATGATGGCAACCCCTGCACCGACGACTCCTGTGACGACGCGACCGGCTGCATCCACGATAACAACCAGGCACCTTGCAGTGATGGCGACGTCTGCACCGTGAGTGACCTTTGCAGTGGCGGCCAGTGCCTGGCCGGTGAACCACTGGCCTGTGACGACGGCAACCCGTGTACCGACGACTCCTGCGACGAGACCGTGGGGTGCATCCACGCCAATAACCAAGCCCCCTGCAATGACGGCAACGCCTGTACCACCGGAGAAGAGTGCGCCGCAGGGCAATGCGGCGGGGGTGTGGCAGTAGTTTGCGACGACCAGAATCTCTGCACATCAGAGACCTGCAGCCCCGCCAACGGCTGCATCTACACCTTCAACTCCGCCCCCTGCACCGACAACGATGTCTGTACGCTCAAAGACGTGTGCAGCCTCGGTGAGTGCGTCTCGTCAGGGACCCTCAGTTGCGCTGACCTGAATCCCTGCACTGACGATTCCTGTGATCCTGGAACCGGCTGCCAGTTCGTGCCCAACAAGGCCCCGTGCAGTGACGGCAATGCCTGCACCGCCCCAGACATCTGTGCTGCGGGCAGTTGTAGCGCCGGAGCGGGAGTCGGCTGTGACGATGAGAATCCATGCACCGATGATTCTTGCGATACCCAGACCGGATGCGTTCATGTCAACAACTCGCTCCCGTGTGACGACAGTGACGCCTGCACTCTTACTGACACCTGCAATGCCGGGGCTTGCGCCGGGGGGCCGGCCCTTGACTGCGACGATGCCAACCTCTGCACCAATGACGGCTGCGATGCTGACAGCGGCTGCGTCTACCAATTCAATACCACCCCCTGTGAAGACAACGACCCGTGCACCCTTACGGACGCCTGCGCCGGCGGTGCGTGCGTGGGCACAGGAAACCTGGACTGCGACGACGACATCGTCTGTACCGCCGACTCCTGCATCAAGGGTGTAGGCTGCCAGAATACCGTCACCGTGGACTACCAGACCGACCAGAACAACTGCGGGAATTGCGGCAACGTCTGCGCCCCGGACAAGAAATGCGGCGGCGGTGAATGCAAGATCATCGACCCGTGGGTAGGGGCCGGGGCTCAGTGGGAATCTGCCGGCAAGTACTACGGCAGATTCTCCTGGGCCGAAGCGGGAACGGGCAACAACGGACGCAGCAATGCCGCCGCCTATTGCACCGGCAAGGGAGGTACACTGGCTCGGCCAGACTCCCAGGACGAATGGACCAAGCTCTACCTGAATACGCCAAACAGCGGCTATGGATACTGGATGGACGGTCACAACAACTTCCAGTGCGGCACCATCTCCACTGGCGGCACCAAGTCATATCAATACGGCAACATGTACTGCCCGGCGGGTATCGGCTCCATGTACACCGGGTGCAATTGCACACCTTCCGAGCAAGGACTCGTGATCTATCGAGGGGCCGGCGGTCACTTTGACGGCTGCCAGCAAGGTGCCTTTGGCGTCATGGATGAAAGCCTTTCCTACGATCATGCAGCCATCGTCGGATTTGTCTGTGAGAAGTAGAAAGGAGAATCGTTGATGCGCAAGAACCGTGGAATGTGGGGCATCCTGACTCTGGCCAGCCTGAGTTGGATGATCGCCTGCTCGAACAGCACCCCGCACCTGGATCTGCTGGCAGCTGACGAGGCCGCTAGTGACGTTGCTGAGGTAGCCGCGGCAGAGTTGCTTGAGAGTGACTTCAGCGAGCCAACTGATGCCCACACGCCTCCCGATATCCTGGAGCTGGATGGACTGGACGACTATGCCGCCACCGCAGATGCCCTGGCGGATATGCAGCCAGACGTCCCCTGGCAGCCTCCCTTTGAGCCCACTGTTTGCGGCTCGGCACCACACCAGTGGCTGCCCCCACAGGGCATGGGAACAGTGGTCCTCAGCCAGGAGGAGCTGTTCACCAACGTCTCACCGGAGACCATCGACGGCATCCTTGCCGAAGTGGGCCAGGATAATTTCGGGAAAGCCAAGTACGGTGCCCGCAACTACAAGATTCGCTATGTGACCCAAGACCGTGGAGTCCTCAAAGAAGCAACCGCGGTGCTGGGAATCCCCACCGGCGAAGACGTCCCCTGGCCGGCCCCAATGCTCCTCTGGCTCCACGGCACCAGCGGCTTCATGGACGATTGCGCACCCAGCCGGGATATGTTCATGGGGGCTGGCAGCACCTCCCTCTGGGCTGGCCAGGGCTATGTCACCGTGGCCCCAGACTATATGGGCATGCTCGGCTTTGGCGAGAAATCGCCCCCGGGCACCATCCACTCCTATCTGGTGGGCGAAGCCACCGCCATCTCCTGCCTCGACGCAGCTCGGGCAGCACTAGACTACCTGGCACAGCACCCCGATCTGGGCAGCGCCGATGCCTCACGAGTCGTCATGATTGGCGGCTCCCAGGGCGGCCACGCGGCCTTCTTTACTGAACTCTACTGGCCCTATTATGCCCCCGAATTGAACTTCCTCGGAGTCGCAGCAGCGGTACCACTCGTCAATCTGCTGGGACAGGCTTCTTTTGCCATGACTGAACTCGCCAACGGCTCCGGCAATCTCATGACCGCCATGGTCGCCATGAAGAACTGGTACGGGGTGCCGGCAGACCTCTTCGACCTCCTCACCAATCAAGAACCATATTTCGCTGCCCAGAACATGGAAGGGTGGCTCTCCGGCTCCTGCCACCCCGATGTCGACCCCACGGACGTCGACGAACTCTCAGATGTCTTCCTTGAACCCATTATCGCGGCCGCGGCCTCCGGTCAGTGGGACGACATCCCCCCGTGGGGCTGCTTCCTCCGGGAGAACAGCATCCCCGGCAGCTCCGTGGTACGCAAATCCCATATCCCTTTCCTCACCTCGTACTCGGGCGAAGACGATCTCCTCGTGACCTCCATCGAGCAGGAGGTCTGGCCGCAGCTCTGCGCAATGGGCTACACCCTTGAGTACGTAGAATGCGCCGGCCTCGGCCACAGCCAAGGGGCCCTGGCCATCCTGCCCTACGCCCGCGGTTGGCTCGAAGACCGCATCGCCGGTATCCCCGTGGATGCAGGCTCGACCTGCGTCATGGAAGAACCTGTCGATTGCGCAACCCTGGTGCCTGACAACTAGCACCAGCAAAGGAGAACCCCCATGCGGTGGACAATTCCGATTCTTCTCTCACTGGCCCTGGCCACATGCAGCAACAAGTCGTCGCCATCCGAATCGGACAGCAGCATTCATTCCATCCCCCACGCCTTCGATGCCCAGGACCAGGAGGCCACCACCGACCCGCCAGAGATTCTCGTTGAAATCACTGGCGCCGAGGTCGAACTTCCGCCCCAGACAGCCACTGCCGGCGAGGATATTGACGAGCGCCTGAACCGGGAACTGGCTTCGTCTTACGAGTTGCCGAAAGCTTTCTACGATGCCCTGGACTACATGGGCCTCGACCTGGAACGTCTCTTCATGCCCGACATCGGCCTTACCGCTGACTGGGACATGAGCCGCCTCCATTGGACCGATACCATCCGACACCACGGCCACCTCGCCCCGACCCTGGGATATATGGTCATCGATGACGTGGAGGCCGCCCTCGAACTCGACCCCGCCATCGCCGGTCGAGAGCTCCTGGTGGCACTCCACACCTACAACTCCCGGGACGAATTCGTCACCAGCCGCTACGACGAAGCGATCACCGTTACCCCATCAGAAAGTGTGCTCATGGAGACGCTGGAGGCCTTCTTCGCAGTCGGAGAAGAGAAGACTCCCGAAGCGTGGGAGAAGCAACGCAGCAAGCTCTCCCCTGCTATCCAACTAATCCCCGTGGAGACCCAGGTTGCCCTGGCCCAAGCAATTTTGGGCCTGCTCCGGGCCGCAGAACTCAGGGATCAGGCGCTGCTGAGCAAAGGCACCCAGACCATGGAAGACTGGGCCCTGCAGCACCAGAAGATTATCAAGGGGGGGTTCCCCTACGATAGCTCGTTTCTCAATGGCTCCCACCCGGGGTTTGACTTCGAATTGATGTCCCGTGCCGCCCAGTTGGCCTTGCGCAGCAGCGAGTCACTACGGAGTGCGCTGACCGTGATGGAACCCGTCCCAGGCGCCGTCTTTGAACTGGCAGGGCCACGAGGACGCCTGGTCGTGGACCTCAGTCAGTCTGAAAATACCTGGAAATCCCCCGACCTCTTCCTCCTCGTTGATCGCGCCGGCGACGATACGTACATCGGCCGCGTTGCCGCCAACACCGACATTGCCCAGCCCATCTCCGTCGTCATCGACGTCGCCGGCAACGACCTCTACGCTCCTGCCACCGACTGGGATGTCAACGCAGGTTCCCTTACCGGCCTGCGCCTGCCCATGCAGGGGGCAGGAATCTTTGGCGTGGCCATCCTCCTCGACGGGGCCGGCGACGACGAATACGGCTGCCTCACCCACTGTCAGGGGTCGGCCGTCTATGGGGCCGGCATCCTCATCGACCATGGCGGCAGCGACGTTTACAAGGGCTATGACTTCGCCCAAGGGTCCGCCGAATTCGGCTACGGCTTGCTCCTCGACCTCGGTAGTGACGACGACTCCTACGAGACCCTTCAGCACAGCCAGGGCTACGGCGGCCCCCGTGGCATGGGCTGGCTGGTCGACCAGAACGGCAACGATCAGTATCTCGCCATCGCCGACCCCATCATCTTCGACTGGGCCGGTGAGGGTACCAATTTCTCCGGTTCCCAGGGATTCGCATTCGGCTGGCGCGGCGGCCCCTACTGGTCAGGCGGACTTGGCGGTCTCTTCGACCTGGGGGGCGACGATGCCTACCAGTGCGCGGTCATGTGCATGGGCTTTGGCTACTTCTTTGGCACCGGACTCTTCTACGACCAGCAGGGCGATGACACTTACGTCAACACCCATAAGTACACCCTCGGCTCCGCCACCCACCAGTCAGTAGGGCTCTTCATCGACGGACAGGGGGCCGATACCTACACCATGACCGGGGACGATGAGGCCATCGGCCTGGGCTACGACCACGGTGTTGCCTACCACATCGACCGAGGTGATGAGGACGATATCTACACCGTCGAGAACCACGGTGACTTCACCCTCGGCTTCGCTCGCCACCCTGGCCTGGGTACTTTGATCAATGAGGGCGGCAACGACGAATACCACATCCCCGGCGAAGGCAACGTCACCTGTGGTCGCTCCTGGGTCGATGCCAATGACCGCCCCGAGCAACTGGCCGAAATCATCACCCTCGCTCTCTTCCTGGATCTGGGCGGCAACCTCGATAACTACGATATCGCCCGCGACGAAGTCGGCAACACCAAAACCTGGCACCAAACCGAACCCCTCGGCGGCGGCTGGAAACCCGACCTTGACTATGCCTGCGGAATGGACCTGGAATAGCCCATACATATGAAAAACGTAAAGACTCTGCAGTTTTGCCCGACCACAGAAGTGGCCGAAAAGAAAACGACTTCTGGCGGCGCGTCCGCCGTTTTTGCCTCGCCGTCTTTGCACTTCAACGCACCGCCATCCAGCTCCCTACACGCACAGGCACATTATCGGATTGGTCCAGCACAAATAGATACACTCGACGCTGTTGTTGAACACTGCCCCACAAGTTCCGTTGGCACACGAGAACGTACAGCAAGGGTTGATTCCCTGGCAGTTCTGGACCAGTGCCCCCTCCACGCTGCATCCACCTTGCGCATCGCAGAAGCGGTTCAGATGCACGGCATTGCCCACACAGTGATTGCCGGCCAGACATTGTGACCCGGCGCAGCCCGAGGGATCCGCTACCTGGCTGACTTTGCAAACCTTGCCGGCATTACAGTAGCCTGACATTCTGTGTCCAGTGCAAACCGCCGGCGCATCGCACACGGCGGGCGTATTCAGCGAACTGCAGCCGCTATCCTCGGCGCAACACAATTCACCGACCTGGCCGCAGCAATAGCCTCCGGAACAGTACTCGTCGAGGCACTCAAAACCGCTCGAGCACGGCTCACCTGCAGCCACCATCGGCAGGCACTCATCGGATTCGTCATTGCCGTTGTAATCGTTCAGATCACAGAAATACCCGGGAGCGCACTCTGCCGCCTCCCCGCAAGCACTTAGACAGCCCTCGTCGCCACCGCAGATGTAAGGCTCACACGACTCAGCTGCCCCCTCGTCCAAGTCGCCGTCGCAGTCATCGTCGACTCCGTTGCACGCCTCGATAGCCCCGGGATACACCGAAGCGTCGCAAACAGCACAGTCCTGCTCGTCCACCACACCATCGCCATCGTCGTCGGCATCACAGGCATCACCCTGTCCATCGCCGTTGCAGTCCTCCTGGCCGGCGTTGGCAAGCTGAGAGCAGTTGTCGGAGTCATCGGCCACCCCGTCATTGTCATCGTCCTGGTCGCAAAGATCGCCGACGCCATCAAGATCCAGATCTGTTTGCCCGGCATTGCCCACGAGCGGACAGTTGTCAGTACCGTCCGGCACGCCGTCACCGTCATCGTCCGGGTCACAGGCGTCACCCGTACCGTCGTCATCAAGGTCGCTCTGATCCGGATTGGACAGCGTGGGGCAGGTATCCTCTGCGTCCACTGTGCCATCGTTATCGTCATCCTCGTCGCACGAATCGCCGCTGCCATCCTTGTCCAGGTCCGCCTGCTCCTGATTCTGCAGCCAGGGGCAATTGTCCTGGCCGTCCGCCACGCCATCTCCATCGTCGTCGGAATCGATGCAATCGGGCTCGCCGTCGCCATCGAAATCGGCCATGCCTTCATCCACCTCACCGTCGCAGTCGTTGTCCACCCCATCGCAAACCTCTGCCACCGGCTCTTCACCGAGGCAGAGCCCCCAACCCGACTCCCCAAGACAATGCTGCTCCCCAGGGCACTTACCCGCCTCGTTGGCGACAAAGCAGGCCCGCACGTCACCTTCGTTCCTCGCCCGGCACAGACAACTGCCGCTGAGCGGTACACACGCTTGCAGTTCCAAATCACACTCGAATCCCGACGGACAACCGCCATCACCCAGGCACTGCACCCCGCAGTAGAACCCCTCTCCACCGTTAACGCAGATACCAGTGCTGGCATCACAGTCCGCATCGTCACTGCAAGACTCACAGATGTGCCAGTACTCGGGAACACAGATGAACATCAAATCGGGGCCGGCAGAATTGACACCACGGCAGAGGAATCCCTCGGGACACTCCTCGATGCAGGTTTCAGTGCACAGATTGCCCGCCTGTGTCTCCAGGCAGAGCCCCGTGCTGCAGTCCTCGTTGGACAGGCAGGCTTGGCCGAAAGGGTCCCCGACAAGGTCGTCCATGAGCTCCAGACTGATGGCCTCCGAAAAGTTCTCCTGGCCAGACAATTCCAGGTCTGACGGCAGGTCGTCAACGAGGTCCACCAACGGCACAACATCTGGCTGCCGAGGGACTGTCTCACCCCGCCCGTCTATGGGGGTATCGGCTCTCCGACTATCTGAAGGCCCCGCCGCCTGGCCGGAACACGCGGCAAACACGAAGAGTGCCGCCCATAGTATCATCATGAAATTACGCCTCATGGGCACCCCTCCTACCATCCGTCTTCGATCCAAACAGCCGGACCCTGGTCCAGCGAATTCTCAATGATGGTCCTGAAACCGGCAAAGCTGGGGTGCACACCGTCGGGCAGATAGTCAATGGGCGAGGGCGTGGTGAACCAGCCACCGGGAAACGGATCGAAGCCTGGAGCAGGGCCTGGCTTCGGCACCGCTCCGGGCGCGTACTCAGGGCACCCCCCAATGGGATTGGGGCAGAGGAAGGGCGGATGGAAGTAGTCCCCGTACGTATATTGCAGAAGACCCATGTTATGCGCGTAGTAAACCCCCGGAATGGCCGCGGCCACGTCCCGCCCCCGAGCCGCCAGGTCAACCAGGCCCAGATTGAAGGTCACCAGATTCAGCCCCGGCATCGTGTTGCCCAACGCCTGGATCATCTCGAAATGCAGGTAATCGTAGCCAACTATGACAATGCGCAGATGGGGACGCCCGGCCCGTGCCAGATTGACGAACTCTGCAAGATCGTTCTGGATCTGCTGCATCGCCTGCAGGAAGCCCAACGGACCCAACAGCCCCAGCCCCTTCTTGCAGGCATAGAGGAAATCATTGCCGGAGAGCGTGAAGAAGAGGATCTCCGCCTTCGGTTCCATATCCAGCGACAGGTAGAGCGCATTCATCAGGTTGGCATCACTGACCCATCCCGAAACCTGGGAGCCGGGCTTGGTGGTCAGTTCAAAGGTCAGGACCACCTCTTCGTAGCCTCGGCCATCCAGCGCCTCTCGCAGCGGCATGATAAGGCCGGCCGACCAAGAGTCCCCGGCCAACACCACCCGCTCCACAGCCAGACATTGCGGATTGCCTCCCGGTACACATGCGCCAGCCGCGCAGAAGTCTCCTGCGGTGCAGGGGTCGCCGTCGTCGCAAAGCGTCTCGAGGGGCGTGTTGCTACACCCCGACAGAGCGTCGCAGCTGTCTGCCGTGCAAGTGCTGCCGTCATCGCAATCTACCGGTTGTCCGACGCAGCCGCCGTCAACACAACTATCGGCGAAGGTGCAGGCGTTGCCATCGTCGCACGCAACATCCGGCAGCACCGTGAAGATGCAACCGGCGCCGGCATCGCAATACTCTGAGGTGCAGGCCGACTTGTCGTCGCACTCCAGTGGCTGGCCCGGCTGGCACTCCCCTTGATAACACTTCTCACCAACCGTGCAGGCATCACCGTCGTCACAAGGCAGACCCGGGGGCTCCGTATGAATGCAGCCGCCGTCTGGAGAACAGGAATCGAGGGTACAGGGGTTGCCGTCGCCGCACGATGCCGCCTGACCCACGCAAAGGCCCTCAAGGCACGAGTCTACGTCGGTGCATTCGCTACCATCATCGCACGGTGCTCCGGTACCCGGAATGAACAGGCACCCGGCAATCGGATCACAAACGTCCTGTGTGCAAGGATTTCCGTCCTCGCAGGGGACCGGAGTGCCACTACAGGAACCATCCTGACAGTGGTCGCTGGTGGTGCATGCCGACCCATCGTCACACGGGTTGCCATAGAGAGGCTGAGTAACGCATCCTTCCTGCACATCGCAGGTGTCCAGCGTGCAAGGATCGTCGTCGTTGCAAACTGCCGGCTCGCCGACACACCCTTCAGCCTCGCAACTATCGTCTATCGTGCAAGCATTGTCGTCGTCGCAGGGAACACCCATGACCGGCAGATAGGTGCAACTGCCGTCTTCAAGACAACTGTCCTCAGTGCAGGCATTCTGGTCGTCGCATAGGGCGTTCTGGGAGACACAGGCCCCCGCCAGACATTGGTCGCCTTGCGTACAGGGATTGCCGTCGTCGCAGGCGGCACCGGTGAGGGGCACCTCGACACAACCCGTCTTGACATCACATGCCCACGCCAGGCAGGAGCCCGACGGCACCAGCACGGCACACTCCTCTTCGGTGCACGCCAGCTCCGGTGGCAACTCGCCGACATCTCCCCCGTCGCCTTCCGACACCTCAAGGTCAACCGCGGCAAGGCCCAATTCCAGAAGGTCCGCAGTCCCGCCGGTTTCCCCCACCAACGCATCGGCAGGCCCCTCCGCAATCGCATCAACCGAACCGATTGTTGCATCGCTACCACACGCAACATTCAGCAGTAGTGCTGCCCAAAGCCACCGCATCCGCATGTCCAGCCTCCAGTACTCCATTGCAAACCTGCCTCGGCCTCCGAAGTAGCCGAAAAGACAAAGACTTCTGGCGGCGCGTCCGACGTTTCTAGGCCTCTAGCACGCAATCGCATCCGACGTTTCTAGGCCTCTAGCAGGACCAGTTCTGTTTGCAGTTCACCACTGAATCGGGCCACGCCGTCATGGCCGATGAAGGCATCGATTTCGGTGCGCACGCCCATGTTGCCTTCCAGGTAGATACCTGGCTCGATGCTGAAGCAGATGCCCGGCACCAACAGTCGCTCGTCCTTGGTCTCGAGGCTATCCATGTGGACGCCATTGCCATGCACCGCAGTACCAATGGAGTGACCGGTGCGGTGGACGAAATGGGGGCCATAGCCGGCTGCCTCCACAACGGCTCGGCATGCGCGGTCAACCTCGTAGCCATGCAGCGGCTCCCCTCGTTCAAAGCGCTCCTTCACCAGGGCAAAGGCAGCATCCCGGGCAGCCATGATGACCGCAAAGATACTCACGTACTCCGCCGGGGGATTGGCGCCGGCAAAGCCACACCACGTGATATCGTAATAAATGGCCCCCGGCTTGTTCTGCCGGGCCCAGAGGTCAATTAGAATCATGTCGCCGGCCCGGATTGGCAACGTGTTGTCAGGCAATGGCTCAAAATGCGGGTCCGCCGCGTGACCGTTGACTGCCACAATGGGCCACTCTTGATCACAGGTCAGCCCCGCTTCCTCGAAGGAACGGATGATGAATTGCTGGATGGCATGTTCCGTCTCCGGCTCGCCCCGCTTGATGGCCGCCTCGATACGGGCGAAAGCCTCGTCCTTGATGCGCTGAACATGGACACCAGCGTCAATATGGGTCTGGAGTTGCTCCACCGAGAGCACTGCCTCAAACTGCTGTACCAAGTCCGCCGAGCTCACCACGATGTGGCCAAAGCTCCGCACCAGTTCTACCAATCCCGGGTCCACCAGGTCTACATATGGGATATTGTTGTTGGGCGAATACTGCATGGCTATCTTCCCCGGAGTCCCCAATATTCTACGCAGTTCCGCATGCAACTGCTCCCAGGGCAGGTAGACCGTCTTCTCACCCGGCAGGCTGTCCAGCTTGCGCTTCTCAACTGCGTGAACCAGTCGCTGCGGTTCGCCCTGGGCCGGCACGAAATAGAACCAGCGACGGGAGGTGAACTTCCCCTCCTCCATCCCCAGCACCCGGTATGAAATGGCATCACGGTTATGAAAATCGGTGAAGAGCCAGCCATCGAAACCAAAGCCGGCGATAGCTTCCTGGAGCTTGCTAATGCGCGTAGTTACCTCACTCATCTCATCTCCGTTCAGTTGTTTTGACAGGCGCCAATCTGGCCGACGCATGCGGCCTGCGCACAGTTGGCCCAGCACTGCTGATCCGGACCACAGTAAGAACAATTTCCCTGCAGACAGACCTGCATGTTCCAGAAGGTCTGCTGGGCCACCTGGTTGCCCCCGTAGATACACTGCCACTGGCATTCGGCACTCTGGCAACCATTGACGCAATCCAGGATTCCGTTGCAGCTATTGCTCCCCCAGCCACCAACGCAGACTGACCAGAGCTCACTGCAGGCCTGCAGGACGCAGAACTGATTCTGGGGCGTCCCCACGGTCCACTCGCTGCAGAACTGCTGACCGCACATGATCATGTCATCGTAGGCATCTTGTCCCGCAGGGGACGAGAGCGCCAGGCAATCGCCAATGCACTCCGTATACACATCGCAATAGATCAAACAGTTGAGCACATTGACGCAATCCGCCGGGTCACCGGGGACAATGCACTGTCCGTCAATGCAATTGCCATCGACATCGCACATTCCGCAAACCCCGCCACAGCCATCGTCGCCACACTCCTTGCCCGCGCATTTCGGCAGACAATCGGGAATGCAGACCCCCATCTCGCAGTGGTAATCGTCGGTGCAAAAACCGCAGATGCCGTTGCAGCCGTCGGAACCACATTCCTTGTTGACGCAACTCGCCTCGCAGGTGCTGACGCAGAGCCCCTGAAGGCACTCAAAGAAGAACGGGGCACACTCCCCGCAGGTGCCGCCACAGCCATCTGTGCCGCACTCCACGCCACCGCACTTCGGAGTGCACGCACCGATGACACACTCACCGATTTTGCAAACCGGTGCGGTCTCCGGGCAATCCCCACAGCCTCCGCCGCAACCGTCGAAGCCACACTCCTTGTTGTCACACGCGGGAATACAGGGTCCTGGCTTGCAGGCGCCATCAAAACAGCCCTGCCCCTCCGGGCACATGCCGCATTCCCCCCCGCAGCCATTGTCCCCACATTCCTTACCGGAGCAGTCAGCCTGACACTCTGGGGCGCAGATCGCGACCTTCTCGTCGCCATCGGTTTGCAACAGAATACAAGACCAACCGGGAGGACACTCGTCGCCGCAAGGTTGGGTACAGACCTTGCCGTCCAGATAGTCAACGCAGATGCCGGAGATGCAGTCGTCGTCCTCGGTGCAGGGCCAGAACATCAGCCCCGGAGAGGTGCAGTTGCTCGCCACGCAGTCCTTGCCCTCTTCACACTCACCGCAACTCCCCTCGCAACCGTCATTGCCGCAGCTCTTGCCCTGGCAATCGGGGGTGCAGTCAAAGGCGCAGATACCATCCGCACAGAGCGGGGCTGCGTCCGGGCACAGCCCGCAACTTCCGCCGCAGCCGTCGTCACCACACTCGCGACCGTCGCAATTCACCTCGCAAGGGATTATGCAAATGCCCGCCTGGCATTCCGGAGCAGCAATGGGACAGCCCCCATAGCTGCCGCCGCAGCCATCGTCGCCACATTCCAGCCCGCCACAATCAGGAACACATCCCCCCGAGCAGTCCGGCCCTGTGCAGGTGCCCTCACCCGTAGCATCCGAGGGCTTCCCATTGCCGTTGTCGCCAAAGGGGCTGATGACCTTGGCGTCGCTGCCATCCCCGTTGCCTGTCGGATCACCACCACAGCCCGCCAACAAGATACACGCCACGCCCGACAAGAGCAGGGTTCTAGCCAACATGGTCAACTCCTTGGTTCATAGCGTATTGATACCACACTCAGGGCTCGTAATAAATGGGCGAGGCCCAGGCGCGTTGTTGGACCGTCAAGGGAACAACCCCTGTGCCACAAGATTCCGGACGCCCCTCAGCAGCCAGCGAGTTACATTTGGCGGTAGACCAACGGCAGGTGGGGACCTCCAGAATCCGGGGATAATAGAAGGCCCTTTCCTCCGGGTCGAAATCGGGGTCTGTCCAGGTCGCGCACAGCAACTCGTAGCCCGAGGAACCGAGCTGACATGTCTCAGTATCAACAGTCGCCGCAAGGTCACCTCCGGCGACATCAAAGACTGTTTCATGGGAATTCCCGGCCTCATCAACCCACCCCTTCACCAGCTGGATGCGCTCAAGTGGAGCCCCCGGAGAACTCTCCGTTCCGCCGTCCATCGCCGCCCACACCAGGAAGATTGGCGGCCCCATCTCCTCACCCCGCAGCACCCCGCCCATGGGCACACCATCCCGATAGCCTGCGGCGAGCAGGGCCTCCAGGTTGTCGCAGAGACCATCCGTCTTCATACCCCATCCGCCAAAGAACCGGACCACGATGCGCGGGCCACTGCTGCCATAGACTTCTCGCCGCCGGAGCGCCTCGAAGATGGCATCACGTGAATTCTCTACGGCCCACACTGCCACCAATCCGCCAGGATTGTTAATGATGCCATCGTGGGTCTCGTTTCCCTCGCCCAGCCGCTCCTCAGGAGTGTCGTCAACAACACCGATGTGACCCCCAAAGTCAGCGTCTTCCACCAGCCCGGGCGTTCCATTGTGTGTGTCCGTGCTGGCGATGAAACCCAGCCGATAGGGGTTGGTGCCGACTTCGTGCTCCTCCTCCAGCCCACGCCTGAGCACGTTGCGGACAAAGTCCAGAGGATGCGAACAGCCCCACAAACGCATCCCCCCAAAGCCAGGCTCATCGTCGCAAATCGGGTCGTCCGCAGGACGCAGCTTCTCGAACGTGCAAAACGGATCATCCGGGGAGCCGGCATAGCCGTTGCGACACTCCGAATCGCCTTTGTGCTGGAAGATCTCCACCAAGGGTTCCATCCTTGCCCGCAACTGGGCCACTTCCTGGCGCTGCACACTAGACAACTCCGGGGGCAGATAGAACATATTGCCGTTGCTCAAGTTACTGTTATGCGGCAACACCATGACGTCACAGCCATCCCCACTCTTGACGCACTGCTCATCCAAGGCATCCCAGAGTTCCCTGACCAATGGAGCCTCAAAGTGGGTGATGGGGAGATCGGGCACCTGATTGTTGCGAAAGAGCACGTTGCGGTGCAGGTTCGAGATGTCGGTAGTGTTGGTGTACTCGTAGGCCGGCAGTGCCGTGAAGAGACAGGTACTGGCACGGTCAGATGCCTTGTCAGCCGCCGCCACCAACTCAGCCCAACGCAGCCTGGCAGCGGACTCGCAATCCTTCCCAGTCGCCCCACAGATGTCTGCAAACCGTTTTGGCTCACCGCTCGAAAGCGGCGTCCCAAACAGAAACGCACCGTTGCCCGACGGATCCCGGTAGTCCTTGCAGGTTTTCGAGTTGTATCCTGGGGAATCGGGAACTGTGCAATTGCGGATCTCTCCCAGGTACTCTGAATGATCGGTGAGCGCTGCGAAATCCAATGGACGTGCCAGTTTTACGGCCCGGGTCCCCCTCTGGTTCTCGTCAAGAGGAGGCAACAAGACAGGCTCCCCTCGGGCAAAGTCGTAGGCTTCCGCCGGAGTCACCAGGACCTCGTAGGCTTGTGCATCAAAAGAGAAGAGGGTGTGCGCATGCAGATCCCCCCAGTAGAGATTGCGCCACGCACTGCGCTGCCCGCAAGGAACCCTTTCTTCGGTGTACTGCACGGAAACCTCGGGTTCGCTCCAGTTTCTCAGTTCCTGCTTCCCATCCACGCCCACTCTGACATCCGCAGTATCCGAATCTACCGCCTTGCCCGCGGAGCAAGCAATGCTCAGTGCACAGCTCATCAGCCACACTTGACGCGGCAACATCAATGCCTCCCCGGGAATGGGTTCCAACAACAATCGTAACCGCAAGCTGCTGGTGTGGCAACGTCTATGGGCCCGGTCACCGCTGCACAGGCACTACCAGGCCCCAAGACCATGGTCCGGCTGTTGCCCTTGGCCAACAGCCCGCGTAGACTCGACTCCAGCGATGCCGCCAGAAAGGATGTGACAATGAAACATTACCTCCTTGCTGCAATCCTCGTTCTCGTGCTTGGGGTTTCTACCAGACTCTACGCCGCCGACGGGTGCACTCAATCTGGTGGCACACCCCACTGCGAAGGCCTGGAATGTGGCGACAATGGCTGCGACAGGCTCTGCGGTGAATGCGTAGAAGGATACCAATGCCTAAAGGGCCTTTGCACTTTGGCCACGCAGCCTGAAGCCGAGGGCGATGCCGGCATCGTTTATCCTGGAGAACTCTTGGAGACTTTCCCCGAGGTCGAAGCTGATGCCGGAGATGACGCTGGCAGCGGTGGTTCATCTTTCAGTTGCAAGGCTGGAGGGCAACCGGCGGCCAACCCACTCATGACAATGCTCACCCTGCTGATCGGTCTGCTGGGGCTTAGACTGCGAGGGTTTCTCCGGCCACAGCACGACCGTCCTCACAAAACATAGTTCACACCGTCGTCACCGTAATCTTTGTCAGCACCTCAAGGTAGCGGTAGGATGCCCCGACGAGGAGGAGATCGTGGACACGCTTCGAATGGTAATCTTTGCCACCATAGCATCGTTGGTGCTCTTCCTGGGCACCACCTACGTCGGCCATCGCCTCGCTTTCCTCCTTCCGTTGAAATGGCGCTGGCTCCTATGGGCCTGCACAGGAGCACTATTTGTCATGGTGCCCGCGGCCTTCATGTTGATGCGAGTTCGCAGTCCGGCCTTCTGGCACCAGCCGCTCTACGTCACCGGCTTCATGGTCTTTGGGGTCATGAGCCTCCTTTTCGCCGGCTTCCTGGTGCTCGACCTCATGAGAGGGCTCATCGCTCTGGCTGACCGGGTTGTCGCAATATGGTCAAGCGAGGGCCTGAGTCGACACCTCCAGCCCGAGTCGCCAGAACGCCGCGAAATGCTCGCTAAGGGATTGCGATTTGCCGTGGCCGCCGCGGCCCTGGCCATCGCCGGCTGGGGCTTTCGGGCCACCCGAAAGGACCCCGAAGTCGTGCGGGTGGACATTGCCATCCACAACCTGCCCGCCTCACTAGAAGGGTTCCGTATCGTCCAACTTACGGACCTCCACGTCTGCCCCGACATCGGCAGAGATTACGTGGAGAAGGTGGTGCGAACCGTCAACGGACTTGACGCTCATCTCGTGGCCTTCACCGGAGACCTGGCTGACGGGCAGGTGGAGGTGCTGCGCCCGGATACCGAGCCCCTTGCCGGCCTCCGTTCCAGCTTTGGCACCTACTTCGTCAACGGCAACCATGAGTACTACTCTGACGCTCCCGGCTGGGCCGCACGCATCCACCAACTGGGCATGCGCAACCTCGTCAATGAACATGTGGTGCTGGACCACAACGGGGCGCCCCTTGTCCTCGCCGGAGTGACTGACCCCCAAGCCAAACAGATGGTTGGCGTCGCAGCCCCGGACGTTGAACAGGCTCTCCTCGAGGCGCCAGAGCAGGCCACCAGAATCCTCCTCGCCCACAACCCTTCCATGGTCAAGCACGCGTTGGGAAAGAAACTCGACCTCATCCTCTGCGGCCACACCCATGGCGGCCAGTACTTCCCCTACACCAACTTCGTCAACGTCGTCATGCCTTATCCTTGCGGCCACTATCGAGAGGGGAGGACCAACATCTACACCAGTCGGGGGACCGGCTACTGGGGCCCCCCGATTCGCACCAACGGGGCAGGGGAAATTACTCTGATTACATTGCGCGGGGAAGGCTGAACAGCGACTCGCCAGACCTCTGAAGAATGCTACTGCGGGCCAGGTTCTGACGGGGAGCCAGCGGTGGAATAGGTGAAACTGGAACTGCCGCTCCAGAGCGCTTTCTTACCTGGCTCACCAAGTTGCCGGGAGACGGCAACGTCCAACTGGTCGACCCCGGCGTAGAGCAGCACAATGGCCTGCTCACAGACTGGCATGTCGCTGGAAAACGGGGGCAGTGGCTGCCCCTGCGACAACGCTGCGAGGATGGCCAGAATCCGCTCCTGGCAATCCTCACGGGGGGCGAGACCCATGATATTGTGGATCAGCGCGTTGATGGTCGAGTCGCGCCCCGCCTCCGGGTCGCCCACCAACTCTGCGTAGATCTGGCGCAGTTGCTCGTGAGTGTCCAGTCTGAATGCCCCGTAGATCTCCTCGAGGGACGCCTTTTCTTCCGCAGAAAGCTGGAATTCGGCCACCCGCTCCTCCGGCAGGGTCAACTCCTCGCCCCAACTGGGGAACTCCAGCAGCAGGTTCTTCTCTTGCGCCGCCAACACGCGCCGGTCACTTGCAGATGCCCCCTTGTAGCGTCCCTTGGGACCCTCGACTCGGCACGCCTCAAGGTCGCCCTGAACCTCATCCAAGGAGCGGTGCAATTCGCCGATAACGTCTTGATGTGCTCGACAGATCACGGCAGAAGTCGGACAGCTGGGAGGAGTTACAACGGGACACTTGCGGGAGGCCTCACAGATACACTCCGGGCAAGTAGGGGGAGCCTCGCAGAGAGCTGCCGCCACCGTTGTGCTATCCTCAATAGTTGACGATTCTTCCATTGGTAAACTCGCCACCACCACCGAAGATTCTTCCGAAGTAGGACGGATGGTCGGGGCGCTCATCGGCGAAGGGCCGGATGCGGGTGCTGCGTAGCGGCCAACGGCAAAGGCCACAACCGCCGTGACTGTCAATACTGTCCACGTGATGCGGTTCACTCTACCCTCCAACTAGCTGGCGGACATCCTCAGAGGGCATTATCCACTATGGCGAGAGGGAGGCCAGCCATTTCTGCGGGGTCTACAGTACGCCGAGCACCGCTTCGTAATCCGGCTCCTGCACGATCTCGGGAACCTGCTCCGTGTAAACAACACCGCCGTCCTTGCCGATGACTACGAGGGCCCGGGAGAGCAAGCCAGCCATGGGACCGTCCGCGATCTCCACACCATACGCCTTGCCAAACTCCCGGTCGCGCAGCTGCGACAGAGTCACAACATTCTCGATACCGTTGGTCTCACAGAAACGACTGTTGGCAAAAGGCAGGTCGTTGCTTACCGTGAGCACCACGGTACCTGCCAACGCTCCAGCTTCTTGATTGAAACGGCGCGCCGAGGCGGCGCAGATGCCAGTATCGAGGCTAGGAACGATGTTGAGCACGATGGTCCGGCCTTCGTAGTCGGCCAGAGAGACATCCTGGAGATTGTTCCCAGTGAGCCTAAAATTCGGGGCCGGGCTACCTACTGCAGGGAGCTCGCCAACGGTGGAAATTGCATTGCCTTTGAGTGTAATGCGCGCCATCCATCACCTTCCTTGACCCCGCCCTCAAAGGACGGCAGGTCCTGTCCTGGGTTATCGAAGCGATGAAAGCATAGGGACCCCAGAAGACAAAAAGCAATCCCCAAATGCACATTTGCCCTCTCCCCTGGGCGGCGTGGGGAACTTCGTCGGATGCAAAGCCTCTCCAGCCCTTCCTCACGACCTACCCGGAGAAGCACCCGCTGTTGCCCGAGCACCCCACGCAACTGAGGACACGGGTGGTGCGGGGAGACCCCTCGAGTGCGGTGCGGGCCGCCTGCCGGCCGCCCCTACGGGAACTGTCGGCAATGCGGACCACGGATGACGGGTTGGTGCGTCTCTTCTCGCACCAAAGGTTATTGCATGCTCAAATCGGCCGATTTCCTACACGTAGGGGCGGCTGGCAGGGCGCCCGCATCGCGTTGCCAATAACGCCTGCCCCGAGCGGCCGGTGACTCGACTTGGGATCTGCTGTCCTCTTGCTTCGCTTCCGGGAAAGCGGCACAATAGGGAGGAGCTAGTCCCCGGGGGCGCAATGAATCTTCGCTATTCACTCTCTGTTCTGTTCATCATCTCTGCTCTGGGCTGCAGTAACGCCGGTAACATCATTGGCTCTGACCAACGGGCGACGCTCGACGTCTCTGGCAACCTCGATGGTACGGCAGTGCTCCCCGATGCCATGGGCATTGCCGACAAAGCGTCGCCACCGCTGCCGGACCTGCTCTTCTTCGATGTCGATGTCTCATCGCCAGATATTGGCCCACAGTGTCTCCCCGGTGAGGGCTGCTTCCTCGACCCCTGCGACGAGAATGGCGATTGCCAGTCAGGGTGGTGTGTAGACCATCTGGGCGAAGGTGTCTGCACCGTTCCCTGCTCCGATGAATGTCCGGCCGGATGGAGTTGTCAACAGGTCGCCGGAACCGCCCCGGACCTGGTCTTTGTCTGCGTCTCTGACTTTGCCAACCTCTGCCGGCCCTGCGCTGGCGGTGCTGACTGCAAGAGCGTCGGTGGGGCCGAGGACGTTTGCCTGGACTATGGCCAGGAGGGTAGCTTCTGTGGCGGATCATGTACCGCCGACGAAGACTGTCCTCTCGGTTTCTCGTGCGCGCAAGCCTCTACAGTGGACGGGATCTCTACGCAACAGTGTGCTGCCGACGCAGGCACCTGCCCGTGTACCCAGAAGGCCGTGGCTCTCTCCCTCTGGACGCCCTGTACCTCCACAGGCCCCTTTGGTACTTGCCCCGGAAAGCGCGTTTGCACCGTGGAAGGCCTGAGCGATTGCGATGCCGCTCTTCCAGCAGAGGAGATCTGCAACGGCCTCGACGATGATTGTGACGGCGATATCGACGAACCTGCGCTGACCGAGGGTAGCCTGAAGGAACTCTGTGACGATGAGAACAGTTGTACCAAGGACAGCTGTGTCGGCGCTGGCGGATGCACCAACACGCCATTGGAACTGGGGGAGTGCGTCGACGGAGACGTGTGCACCGTAGGCGACCACTGCCAGAACGGCCAGTGCGTGGGATTGCCCATCATTTGCGACGACAACAACCCATGCACCGACGATGCATGTGATGGACTCGGAGGATGCGCCTCTACAAACAACACGGCGGCGTGCGACGATGGGCAACCGTGCACCGTCACCGACGTCTGCTCAAACGGCCAGTGCGGTGGTTTCACTATTGCCTGTGACTGCCAGACAAATGGCGACTGCGCGGCCCTCGAAGATGGTGACTTGTGCAACGGTACCTTGATCTGCGATACCTCCGCCTTGCCCTACCAGTGCGTCGTAGACCCCGCCTCCATCAGTGACTGCCCCGAGCCGCCGGCAGGACCGGACGCCATTTGCCTTCAGACAAAGTGCGACCCGGATTCCGGCGACTGCACCCTCGTCCCAGATCACGGGGGCATGGCCTGTGAAGACGGCGATGCCTGCACCATCGGCGATGTCTGTCAAGCAGGGACTTGCACCGCCGGGGTAGCCGCCAACTGCGACGATGAGAACCCCTGTACCGACTCGTCCTGCGACTCAGCCCTGGGGTGCCTCATCTCCAATAACACGGTCCCCTGTAGCGATGGCAATGTCTGCACCGTGGGAGATATGTGCAGCCAGGGAGTTTGCGCCGGCGGCAACAACTTGCTCCTCTGCGACGACGACAACCTGTGCACCGATGACAGCTGTGACCCCGCCCAGGGCTGCCAGCATGCGGCAAACCAGCTGCCTTGCGACGACGGCAACCCCTGTACGACTGGAGAGCAGTGCGGCAATGGCTGGTGTACCGGAGGCGTCGTGACCGTTTGCGACGATGACAACCTTTGCACCACCGATTCCTGTTCAGCTGACGGGGGATGTCTATATAAGCTGAATACATTGCCTTGTGATGACGGTGACGTTTGCACCCTGAACGACCACTGCCATCTCGGGGAGTGTATCAGTGCCATGTCAATGAAATGTGACGACAACAACTCGTGCACTGATGATTCCTGTCTCCCCGACACGGGCTGCGAGTATGCCCCCAATGAGCAGGCGTGCGACGACGGCAACGCCTGCACCACAAACGATACCTGTTCAAACGGTTGGTGCTCGGCCAAGGACGTAGTCAGTTGCAGCGACGGGAATCCATGCACCGACGACAGTTGCGGCCCCCAGGCCGGCTGTCAGTACTCCAACAACAACGTCGCTTGCAATGACAACAACGCCTGTACCATCGGTGATGCCTGCGG
>ERZ890953.569-NODE-569-length-20916-cov-5.886103_pt1 | contig 20916 bp, 31 predicted proteins | sample MGYA00521264_ERZ890953 | MGnify/ENA primary metagenome ERZ890953 (study PRJEB32303, sample SAMEA104408629) | aquatic metagenome | biome: Brackish water; feature: Chemocline; material: water | place: Baltic Sea | collected 2014-10-26T21:54:00 | depth 200 m ...
CCGTATTGTGTGATGTTTATCTTAGATCTTGTGGTGGGGTATGATGTTGATGGATAATGGAGAACTAAAGAAATGGCGAACAATATAAACATTTCGCTTCTCGATTTATGGCGTCCTAATTGGTTACGTGGAAAAGGTCTTACCGAACAGGATAAACCGCGACGTGGTGTGTTACATATTACAGGACGAACTACATATTTAAATGCAGAAAAAAAACAAAAACCGCCGCTTGAGTATCTTGGATATGACAATTTCTTGTTGCCTGGCCATTCTTTTAGTAATTACGCGATTGATCCGTGGGGTACGATAGCTGTTTACGCGCCCGAGAATATCCGTCCCTGGAGTCAAGGCTGGGGTAAATATGGCGGTAAGAAGCTTCTAATGTCGCGTATACATAGCGGTGAGTACGTTGTACCTGACTGGTGGTTTGATAATTGGGTTGGACGTGCAGGCTTAGAAAAGAATAGAGTTGTTGGTAATTTAGACGATCTTGTTTATTCAGACGATAACAGCCCTAATAGTCGTAGTTTTAGTGTCGAATTTATTCAGTACGGTAATCAATATTTGTTAACAGAGGCGCAGTATATCTCAGGACACGCCCTCTGCTTGGAGGTTTGTTTGAGAAACGGCATACCATTCGCCTCACCTTGGATGCTAGGACACGAGGATATAGACCCGTTCCTGTACCCCCCTGGACGTGGAGACAGGCATGGTGGCTGGGATCCAGGTGCAAGACGCGTCAAACCACGTTTCTGTTGGCGTTGTATGCTTACAGGAAATAGAGAACATAGCGGAACGCTTTGTAACTGTATTTTACCGACACCAGAAAAACCAGAATGGGCGCAAATGGAGAGCGTAAAATGAGAAACATATGGAAGTGGGTTCTTGGTGGTACTGTCGTTGTCGGCGGAATATACCTTTACAGTACAACGGTACAAAGTAAAAAGAGTACACAAGCTACGCTTTCGATGGGAGATAAATTTGAGCTACCTGTTGTAAAAGAGTACTTAGAGAAAACATACAAAGCGACGAACCTCAAGGTAAAACCGGGGGTAGGTAGTTTATCAACGTACATACAGTACACCGTAAAAAATGCATATGGCAACACTATATATGCGAGTGCGCCATTAAGCACATTATACGTAGAAGCACTTGCAGCGGGATTCAAACCCAAAGTGTAAGTAATAACCACGGAATTTAACAGAGAGATGGATCATGGCAACTGCGACAGTTGGTACACTTGAAAAATTGACAGCGAAGCAAGCTTTTTATCAGGCTGATAGTCGCGCTAAAGCTTTGTACCCCAAAATCTTAGCTTTTGCGTTTCGTACGAGCAATCTTAAAGGTGCGCCTGCAAATGTAGTAGCGTTAGGTACAAAAGCGCAATTACTTAAAAAAGAACTTTTGACTTGGTTAGTACGCTATTTCGGGCCGTATAAAGAATTAACAGACGGTTCAATTGTTTTTACTGTAAAAGGCTATGTAAGTGTGTGGCTAGTGGAGTCACGTGGAACCGTAATTTTACAAGAAGTAATGACTTTAGAAAACAAATTTTACGCGCTTTGTAGTGAATACCAGAAACTTGGCGATACACTTGTTGCTGGTTGTGAAGAACCGTATAAATTAGCAGTACCGAGAACCCCTAAAAGTTGGGTGGATTTCGCTGAGAATGCGTTGTGGGCTGGCACAATATGTTACGTGGCGTATCTAGTAGTTCCACCTATTATAAGATACGTAGAAAAATGATTAAACGAAACCCAGCGCGGTATAAAAAAGAAGGTGTTGACTACATTGGTTCTGTAGTCGATTATCTTGAAAATATTGCAAAACGTACAGATCGCGCATTAAGTGCGCGAGATCCTAACACGTCTTTACGTGATCAATTTTATTTACATTTCAGTGACTTCTATACAGCAAAGTTAAACTTTAAGTCGGGATGGTCAACACCGACAGGTCTTTATACATATCCTTGTACCTCGTTAGTTGTAAAGCGTATTTTAGAACGTAGAACGTGGTTTCGTGAGAATGCAGATAATATCTACGTTTTACAGCCAAAGAGAGTAAAAGGACTTGAATTTCTGTACGCGTCGTCTTTGTCGTATGCAACGTACACGAAAATAAAAGAGTATCTGTGGGCTTTAATTGTCGATAAAATTGAAACGATTTGCGGTGGCGTTGCATTAGCACCATATAGTGCGCGACCCGATATAACAGTTAGCGCTACAACGTCGTTGTATCCAGCAATAGAACGCGGAATTGAGTTTAGTATAAGAGCGGGTTATATAGACGGTTCACCGCAATGTATTAGTAATTTTTATAGTAATCTCAATAACGTCGAAAAATCGCATGACGTGAAACATGACGCCACGGGACGTTTACAAACGCTTTGGTGGCTATCTTGGAATTTAAATGCAGGCAAACCTATACAGTGGAATGGTAGCTGGCTAGAATTAGGCGTTGCAGGCGTTATAGACGACGTAGGTGCTGGTATTATACATGAAAATGAACCGATACAAGCCGTGTTTTTTCACCCTAAGAGCTTTGAAATTGTAGAAGCGGTATTAAATCCGACACAAAAAAAGTCAATGCAAGAACGCGGTAAAGCTCCTGGTTATAAATACATCGCACAAATTAAAAAACAAGCAAAAGAGGATAGCGTTTTTCGTTCTTTTGTGGTACAGCATCGATACGAAAGAGCACGCCAGTATATATCTGACATACAAATTTTACATGGTGTGATATTTAATGTACCGTTTGGAAGCGAAGCAACAGCTAATGCAGAATTAACTGCTTTTCAAGATATAAAAGAACAGTACAATAAAGAATTTGTATATGAACATGATGCAGTAGAACATTTGATGGGCGCGTATTTGTACCGTCGTTTTGAAGAAGACACGACATTAGCTTGTAAATATGAAGAACCAATATTACGTCGTTTTATGCCTTTTTATGAGTATTGGGACGACATACTAGAAGACTTTCCACAGATACCTGAAATCATAAATAAATACGTCGAACTCGATTTATTAACGTACGACACAGAAGAATCATTATCAGGCGATTTAGATATAATAAGAAACGATATAAAACAAAAACTAGCTGGTCGTATGTTTGCAATTTTAATTACACCGGAATTGCATAGCAAATTTACGGTATTGCAACAATTGATTTACGATCAACAAATGGATTGCGAGGATTAAAATGAATTTGTATTGTTTACATAGGTGGCCGGATGAAAGTTCGGGCGAAGGTGAAGATTGGGACGAATGGTATGGCGGTCTTGCTGACGCTAAAAAAAGACGAAAACAAGTAATTAAAGAAGATCCGAAACGAGATAGAGGTGATTTAAGTATAATTAAATATACAGTAAAAAGCACATTATCGAATAAAGTACTTATTCTAGCGCTAATGAATAGGTATCAGGTAGACGTAAAATGTCCCTATCCGTGGGAAAACGAAACAACCGTTGTCGACGAATACGAAGGGAGATAAAAATGTTTAATCCAGGTATCTATGACGTAGCCGAGTACGAAGATCACTACGGACCACTGTTAGCGTACTCTGACACACAGAACGCGGAACTTGTCGGCTTTTATTATGATATCGAAGGCTATAAACATAGCATTGTATCTGTAGGACAAAAAGTGCGTCAAAATCCGTTTAAAGCGTTCGACGCCACAATGAAGACAGAAAGAAATTACTATTTAATAGTACTAAGAGAGTATAACAATTGGGAAGAGAAGTGGTGGCGTGAGGCGATACAAAACTCGGTCGACGCAAAGGCACGAAATATAATTTGCCAAGAACGTGACTTTGATGATGATACTGTCGAAATCATATGTGAAGATGACGGTACTGGAATGTCCGTAGAGACTTTTGAACATGTCTTTTTTTCGAAAGGTGCTTCAACAAAAAGACACGATACAGGAGGAGTCGGCGGCTTTGGTAAAGCAAAAGAACTTTTAGTACTTCCGTGGATTCAATGGCGCATGTCTTCGCAGGATTGGGAAGCTGTCGGTCACGGTGAAGCTGTACACGTCGAAGAGGCGGAAACACGTCGTAAAGGTACAAAACTTTCTGTTTTAATGCCGAAAAGCCAGTGTACAAATATAGCGCAAGCAGCGGGTTTTATTCAAAAATGTTATTTACCTCGTGTGACTTTTACACTTGTTAACAAGGAAAATGAAAGTCAAACGATGCAAGCGGCTTTGAAAAAAGGCAAACCTGTTCGTGTTTTAGGTGAAAATGATGCTACTGTCTATTACAATAAAAAAGCGGAAAAACAGTACAAAGTATATGTAAGAGCTAAGGGCATTTTGATGTTTACTAAGGATGCGTCAAATGTACCAGGATCCATCATCATCGAACTCGATAAACCGTCTATTGAACTTTTAGCTGTCTCGCGAGATAACTTTTTAAACAGTCGGTTGATAAGCAGTTTAGACGCTTTTCTATACGAACTTGCAAGTGAACAAACACAAGCACTAAGAAAAAAATACGGTTTAGTAAATATCGTATTTCGCGGTGAAGAAGGTGTATATGTAGCAGAACGCAAAGCGTCTGTATTAAAAGACAAGTTATTGGATAGTGTCGGATATGTGTCGCCCACAAACGGCGAATTAGACACACAGCAAATGGAAAATATTTTAATAACTATCGCAGATGCACAGGAACAAAAACGATTACAAGCGCAAGCACACAAAGTTTTAGATTTTAGTACGCAACCGCAAGCAGCGGAAGTACTAATGAAATCCATTGAATTTGCAGGCGGCAATCAAGTAGAAGCGGCGTTAGCGCAATTTGCGTGGACGCCGGATTTCTATCTTTTGAACGAATACGAAGGTTATACAGTACCTAAAAAATTACGTCCAGAAAAAATGACCGCGCCTCTTCGAAAATTGGCGCATTTTTGGGCGGAACTTTGTCGCTTTACAATGATTATGTTGAACAGTAAACGTACTTTTGGTATTGGATTTGTCGTCTCTGATGACGTACAAGCGCAATATGCACGTTACGAAGGCACGGATTGGCTGATGATAAATCCGTTTAGGGGTGGACATTTCGGTGGAAGTATGCGACGTTCACTCGACGACTTCGATATTTTCGATATATCGAAAAAAGACCAAGCTGAATACATATTCTCATTAGCTGTACATGAATGTACACATATGGTAAATGGTTTGCATTACCATGACGCAGAATTTGCCGCATTTTTAACAGGTAACTTTGCCGATACTTACAAGGGTCTGCAATTTCTTCCCGCTATTAAACGCGCTGTACTTGAAATTGAACGTGAAACAGCGAAACGTTTAAAGACGCAACGAAAAACACGAAATGTACGCAAACATTTAACAAGTGGTACATTTACAACAAAATTGACAGGTAAAGAGGCGGTATGGGTTCGTAATGTTTTAGCTTGGTCAGAAAGTTACGGATATTCGGAGTATTTTGCAGCAGAAGACAACTACATAGAAGGAGACAAAGACGACTATAAAATGTTCATTAATAACACACTTGCATTTTTAGCTCGTGCGTCCGAATACGACTACGCAAGTATACAAGACGCACAAAAAGCGCCCGTTATACTTATGTCTGTTATACAAAAAATGTCGAACAAAGCTGGTCTTAGAATACAAACAGAGGTTGAATACTAATGTCTGATTTTCTAAAAAAACGTCGTATGCAAATAGCACGTGAACGCAGAGAAGAGGAGCAATCTTCTGTGCTAGATGTTGCTGCGACAATAAAAAAAGAGTCTGTACCTGATGTGGGTATGTTACCAAAAGACTTGGCTACGAAATACCATGAAGAGACAAATTCGTGGATGCATCCATTTAGCCAAATAGGTAGAGATGACACAGGCTATTACATAACGTTTAACGACAATCCAGACGCTTGGCGTATGCGTGCAGGCGATCTTTTACAGGATGTTTCGTTAAATAGAACACCTTATTGGCGTGTTACAGCAAATATACAAGACGTAGAACGCGTCGACCTTGAACCTTTTGGTGCAAATCCACTTGTAACTGGTGTAGGCGCAGGCGGCGCGAGAATAACTAAAGAAGACTTGCGTGTACTTACTGGTGAATATGAAGACGAACGTGTAACAGCAATCAATACAAAAATTCTAAACGGCGATTATGAAGACATTGCCGACATAAAATACATATTGTGGGGTACATGCGCTTTACGCTTTGGTCCTAATGGACCCGAAGGCGGCTGGTATAATGCAGGCGATTACTATTCTAATCGTGGTGGAAAACAAGGTATGCGTTCACGCGAAATTATGCAGGCTGACGCAGATACGATACGTAAATTAGGTTTTTTACTTGCAGATGGTGTCGAAGACGTTATAGACGAATATGAATGGAATCGCTTTGTTGACGCAGGTTACCATCTTTTTTCCGACATGTTTGAAATAAAGCCTATTGACTTTGACGCAATACAAGTAACAATTGATCGTTACGTTGAAAACAGGGGCTTAACGTCGGAATACTGGAGTGATTTTAAATCTCGCTGGAATAAACGCGATACGTGGTCCAAATGGTTACTTTTTAAAACAGAAGAAGAGGATTATAACGACATAGACTCTGCTATAAAACTACTTTTCACGTCACAAAATGACGTACAAATGCGAAGTGCAATGCGATGTTTATCTTGTATGGCAAGCTCGCCGGATGAACACGAAGTTAATAAAGCAAGAAACGCGTTGTATTCATTTTTAGAAATTGGCGACGGTTATTGGTATGTCAATGAAAAAGTGATTATAGCTTTTCAAGATGTTTTTCAGGACGTAGATGCGCTTCTACTTGCAGCAAATCTACCAGATGACGACAATAGACGATATGCGTACGCCGCTCTAGCGGCTCTTTATCACCCTATGTTATTAGATGCTGTTTACACAGAAACGTCTTCAAAATGTCTCACTACGCTTGCATCGTTACTTGTAAACGAAGGTTATTTACCGGGACGAGAAATTACGTACTATTTGTATGAACGTTTAAAATACTTTCTGGTGGAAGGCGAAACGGTATTTGAACGTTATGGCGCACGTGACGGACTTGTAGCGGTAGGGAATTTAGCTAAAAAACAGGAATTGCATTTCGATCCGAAACCCTATCAACTTGTACGTGACTACGATAACAAAGTAAGGTCTAATCCGCCACAAAAAAATAATGACGAAGCTTGGCTAAGAAAAACAATTTCCTACATGCAAACACGTATACGCTAAGGATTGAAAATGTCACTTTTCTCGGAATATAAAGAAACGGCACAAATGCTGCGTACGCGTTTACATTTCAAACTGGAAACTCCGATTCTAAATTTAGAAGAGTTTATGCGTATTTTCGTTAGTCGCGTAAAAGATACGCAAGACGCGGTATATACGCCGATGTTACATCGTATGTACGCAGAGCAAAGCAGTGTAACTACGACGGAATTTTTCACGTTACAACAATTTTTATACAACTGGCTCGTATATAATATGCCAGTATTTCGTTTAAGTCCGTCTGTATTTTCGGGTTTTGCTTTAACAGACGTAGAAGACGCACAAGACGTACATTTACCTTTTCCAGCTTTCCTTATCGAAACGCCAAAGAATTTTTGGTTTTTTGAAAGTATACACGGCGACAGACAAGTTCCAATGGAACTTATACAAATTACAAGTCACATGTCGCCTGGTAAAGTGGATAGACTGGTTTATGAAGAGGCGTTGCGTTACGATATTATGGGACGTGACGGGTCTTCTTTATATTACAAAGAATTGTTAAACCAGTTTCTTACAGCATCACTTCATTACGATACACGTCTTACAGAACAAGAACAACGTTTTATAGACGGAGCACGAAACGTAATTTTAAATCTTTGTCTCTTTGGCGAGTACAATAAAGATCAAATAAAGAAAGCACACGCAGATCGGCCTGCAAAATTAGTACGCAAGAAAAAGAAAGGTCAAAAAGTACAAAAAACGAAACCAAAAGGCGCAACGATTTGGGTTGTAGGTTCTAACATAAAACTCGACGCAAAAGTAATTGAAGACGCAAGAAGTCTTGTACCTGGACGCGGCTTTTCTATTAAAAGACGTTTCACTGTTCGCGGACATTGGCGAAATCAAGCGCACGGACCTAAACGCGCACTGCGTAAAAAGCTGTGGATTCAGCCACATTGGAAAGGTCCGAAAGAAGCTGAAAGGCTGTCCCATCTTTATACGCTAGGCGACGATGAATAAAATGCGATTTGTATTTTGGACGGACTGTATTAGTTCTACGTACGAACAAATAACAGAAATGCGCGAACAAATGGAAGATTCATCCATAGAAGAAATGCGCGAAAATTGCGAAGAATTTGAAGAGAAAGTACGTGAATTGGGGTACGACGAAGATTTTACAATTGATAACGACTGGCATGTATCATACTATAAAAGCTTTTACGATGGTTGTCCGTGCTACTTTTTTGTGTGGAGCGGTATAGAATATATTTGGGTGGACGTCGACTGTATGCAAAGTGGTGTAAAAGAAAATCCGCAAGTAGAAAGTGCGTACACACCTATAGTACTTGACACTACATATACGCCTTTCCCATATAAAAAACCAGATCCGAAAATAACAGTCGTCGTACCAGATCCGAGTTGGTATACGTCTGCATTGGACATGTGGGGTATTGGATTTTCAGATACGCCAGTAGATGTTTTATCGAATCCACAAAGAATTGAATACGCAAAGTATAGAAAAGAATCTGCGATACGCTGGGCGGCAGCAACATTAAAAAGATATGGTTTTGCTTTATCACATAACGAAAAAGCTGTTATATGTATTTCGCAGCACCAAAGAGGTACGTGTAGACCTACTGCCGCGTGTAGAAACTATTGTTACGGTTACGGTGTAAATTTTACAGGAGACGCACACCAAAGAATTTATAAAGGAAATAGACGCGCTTTTCTTAATTTGGAATGGGCGTCTGATAGTATACTATCTGATATAGCCGAAGCGATTGTAGTTATATGCAAACAATTTGGTTGTAATCACATCAGATGGAATGGTATTGGCGATTTAACACACGGACAAACGCTTATAATTGAGAAAATTGTAGAAAATCCTGCGTTTATTGTGTGGGGTTTTACAAAAAAACCCGAAGTACTTTTGGAGCTACCTGTACAAGATAATCTAGTTTTCTGGCTTTCTGTAGATCCAAGTACAAAACAAGAAGATTTAGAAGCTGCAATTTTAGCAGCAGACGTACATGGTACTGGTTTAGCGTACGCAAGTTATTTCGGTACGCGGTATAGCAACCAAAAGGCATTGCGCGGTCAAAAAATAGTTGCAAGTAAACAACCTAGAATACAAAAAGATCGATTTCTTGCTGATCTTATAGACGGCGGTTATTACGTCAGTGTTGCATTCGGTTTTCACGGTAAAGCGGTATTAACACGTCTAAATGTGCCTATGGAATGTCCCGCTACTGATCCACTTGGCGGTGGTCATTTTTTTGGTGCGTGTCATCAGTGTGGGTGGTGCAGACAAAAACCAGAAAACAGAGAATTTTCGACCTTAAAACAACACAGACAAAATACAATCGTAGCGCGATACCCGGACGGCACACTAATAAGTCTCGACACCGGTAAAGAGGTCTAACAAGGACAAATAAAATGCGAACCTACAAAAATCCAAAATATCCACGTCCTGGTTACCGTCTTTCAAAAGAAGAAATCGCGGCGTACCATCGACTACACGAAAAAAATGATTTGGTATTAGAAAAAGCTGATGCATTGTATGTCGATGGTTTTGAAGCGCAAGGTAATAACGCAAGAGATATTTTAGACGCGATACGTGAAGAAGCGGAAGTTACAGTACATCCGATGGGTACACCGTTGTTGTGGGCTGTAGGTAGTAGACGTGTTAGACGTATAGAAAGCAAAGATGAGTCGTCTCGATATAATAGACGAACACAAGGAAATCCAAATAAAACAGCTACCAAAAAGAAGTTTTTGGCCTTAGTCGACAAACTTGGTGCGACAGTCGAATTTAACATGGGTGGCGGTGTTGATAGCTCATCTATAGACGTACTTGCGCCCCGTGGTTATGTATGGGGCGCAATAGACGCGCACGAGCTTATAGCTTGGGCTGGATACGGCGAAACGATACCAAGAGGCGAACTTTATGCCAGTCTGATAGACGACATGGAATTTGGGCTGGAGCGTTGCGAAGACCCGGAGTGCGAATGGTGTGTACCAGTAGAAGAAAATCCAAATAAATTTCAACGTGGAACGTATAAAACGAAAATCGGTTTAAAATGGCACAAAGAAGCAGATGGTTACGCTGATCGCACGGGACGTAAACGATACAAACATTTTACAGAGTGGAACGGTGTAAGATTTGAAATTGGTGCGACAGGAGAGGCTTTAGGCGGCGGTTATATTGGACGTAAAGGAGCGAGCGGAATTACGTGGCGCGGTATAGTGCAACCGTTAACAGAGAACGCGAAAAAGACATTAGCAGATATTTTTGGGTATGAAGGTGATCTCTATCTTTTTGGTACGCCTAGAAGAACAATTAATGACGTAAAACGTGGATTCGAAAAATTTATTGTAGATCATTTGACGCCAATAAAAGAAAATCCAGGTAAGAGCTACGAACAACGCGCTATCAATGAGTATGGACTTACAGATAATTGGCGTGCTGCCGGTTTTATTTTAGCTGATGGTTCATTACTTGATTTAAGCGAGGGTAGCGGTAGTCGCGTAGCAGATCATCGCGTCGTATGCTACTACACACAAGGCAAAGTAAGAGAACGTTGCGAACAAGGTGAACGCTGGCCTGCTTTAGAGCGTTGGTGCCGTGTAACAGGTGCGATTCGTTTTATGCCTGAATCACCGAGTTTCGATATTTTTGAAATGCCGACACGCGAACAACTTAGAAGAATACGTGAAATTGTAGAGAGTACCGACAGGGAATTTGGTGCGGAATTTAACGGAGAGTACCGACAAGTCGGTGGCGACTTTTACATGCCGTATGAATGGGCTTCTTTTATAAACGACCTATTTCGGTACTTTGACGAATAAAGGGGGATGTTAAATGGCGCGTGTAACGTATAAAAAAATCGCATATAGCGATCCGAAAGCTTTCGCTATTGACGTATACAAAGCATGTCTACGTTTAAACTTGCCGCCAAAAGCGGCTATACTGCTAACAAGTCACATTTGTTTGTCTACGGGCTACGGAAGATCTGTCGACAACTGGCGACTTGCGGGAATTAAAGCAGGCAACGCTTGTGTTTGTGCCGGAACGTGCGCCGCTACTTATGCAGGCGACTATACTTGCGCTAGCGGGTTTGAATACGTAAACGGTGTTCGTGTAGACTCAATTATGCCGTTTCGATCTTACAGAACGCTAGACGAAGGTTTAGCGGCTGTAATTGCACTACTTAAAGGTAGTCGTTACGTACGTAGTTGGTCATATTTGATGGCAGGCGATCAAAATTATTACGCACAGCTTGGAAGAGATGGTTGGTACACAGCCAGTACGACGTCTGTGGACGCCAGTTGTCGTTCCATTCAAAAACACGTAGAAGCGTATGTAGTTGGAATTAAACCAGATAACTTTTTTCGTAACGCCAGTTTAGCGGTTCTTGTGGTGGGTATCAGCGCCGCAGTCGCTATAAAATGGCTTTAAAATAGAGGAAAAACGAACATGACAAATAAAAACTTGAGTTATATAGCAAACGCAGCGCACGAAACACACAAAAAGTACCCAATTCCATTAGCGCTACTTTCTAACCATTTTCAAGAAGCGACCAGCGAAATCGGAGAGTTTTTATACGAGGAAGGTCTTCCGCAATACGCCACATATCGTGCATTAATAGAACGTGCTATTAAGGGGTACGGGGAGGCACAAGTAGCGGCTTTTGACATATACAATCATCTTGTATGGTTAAAATACCATATGCCTGTGTACAAACTTACAACGTCTATAACGGCAGCATTCGCATTAACAGATACGTCTGATATCCCAAGAGAGGAGATTGTAGCGCCATTTCCGTATTTCATTATTAAACTACCCTCCAATTTTTGGTACGCACAGGATGTTATAGATGGGCCTTTTTTAGGCATAGATCTTCTTTCTGTGTCGCGACATGATTTTCTTGGCGGTGCTAGCTCTATACTTTTTACCATGGCTTTTACAAACGGACGTCTGCACCAGTGGACAAGACCTTCGACCATACCGGAAGAAGAAGGTATTGCTCTAACTTCCGCCGACAACGCAATACCAGACAACACCAGACTTTATATGTATGCGCTAGAAAAGGTATACAAAAATCTCTGTATATTCCTAGACCAAACAAATCCAGACATCAAAAAAGAACGTAAACATGCGGCGCTAAAGAAGCGGGTACGCAGAAAGGCGAAAAGAAAACAAGAAAAAGGCAAAACAATATTTGAGACACCAGAAATTTGGGTTGTCGGCGCAGATACAAAAATCGCCCCTGGTGTTATTGCAGCAGCGAAGACAATGACGTCTCAAAAAAAATGGAAGTTGACGAAACGAATTGTTGTTGCGGGTCATTGGAAGTGGCAACCGTACGGTCCACGCAATTCACTCAGAAAACGAATAAGACTTGATCCATATATAAAAGGAGAGAATTACGCAGAACGTCTAACGAGAAAATATGTAGTTGACGAAATCAAACCGAGTAAAAACCCAGAGGAGCTGCAAATGTTAAGTCCATACGAAGAAGAGGCCGCGTACGGAGAAGGTACAGTCGCAGCGATGCAGGGCGTACCGAAAAGCGCGTGTCCTTATAGAGATCGCGATTTACGTGCCGCCTGGCTCGACGGATACGGAGAGTACGCGCCAGTAGAACGACGTGAACGACGTGAACGACGTGCAGGTATAAAAAGAGCGAAAAGAAATCCAAAGGAGTTAAAAATGCGAGAACACGGCAATTTCGAACACAGCGGAGACTACGATATTTTTTATGATCGAGGTTTTAACGAAGCCGCAGCAGGTTACGAATCAGATAATTGCGACTATTCAGCGAGAACGGAAAAAGGCGCTGCGTGGCGTAAAGGCTGGCAGGACTATCATTCGCGAAACTCTAAACGCGGTGTGCAAAGAAATCCGCATGTATTTATCGGACAACACACTTACGATGCGCCGCAATTCACAGACCCAGGATCTTTTGTAAATTTTCTTGAATACACACTAATTCCAGATCTGTACGAAAGCGGTACAGAGGCGACAGCCGAAAATTTTCAAGAAGCGGTATTTTGGTTGAAACGGTACATGCGCTATGGAAGAGGTGCCGTTACTAAAAAAGTTATGGAATACGACGACTACTAATAAAAAACGCCGGGAAGGATTCAAACCCTCCCGACGTTCGGCGCACCGCGAGCAACAACAGCCGTCGCCGCTACCACTCGATCTACTACTCTAGATCAAGAGGAGCCTCTTCGGTCTTCTTGCGGCTCACCGGGGCAGGCTTCTCGACGCCCAGACGGGACGCGATGGTGTCCATGAGCTGCATGTAGGAGCGCTTGGTAACCGCGCCGGTCTTGGGGTCCACCACGTTGACAATCGCCCCGTCGACCACGGCAATGTTCCCGTCCTCGGAGACGGCGACTTCGATAACTGCCTTGGTTTCGATCTGAATGGACATAACTCAATTTCTCCTTTCTACTGGTTTTTACTACCGTTTTGCTTCGAGATGCCTATCAGTATAGACGATAGGACGTGCTTGTCAACGCCAAAAAACACCTTTCTGAGAAAAAAAAATACAAATACCTCTTGCGGAAGTCGAAAATGGCGGCTACTCTACAAATAGGAGGTATCAACCATGTGGAATCCCACCCAGATAGCGCGTATCACGGCCCCTGTCGAGCCTGACGGGCTCTTATGGGCTGACAATAAGCACCTTGAGGGCGAGGCAGTAACGCTCTCAGCCCGTATTTCATGGGACGGTGCGTGGGCTTGGTTTGTCGACGAGTACCCGGCTGCGCTCATTCCTGAAAGCTGGTTGCAACTTCCAGGTGTAGGTGTTCTGCCTACACCGGCATACAACATGCGTGCCGCTTAATCTAACGGCAGCTCTGCGTCATCAATTATTCCATCTTCCAAGGAATCTTCAAGACTCTTGAGCTTTTGCTCTGCCGCGAATTTCGCGTTTTCCGCTTCTATTAGAAAATCCACAAGCACGTCAATTAGACAAAACGCGCAATATGCAAGCGGCATATGCTCGCACTTCTTTTGTGCAGCGGTACGCACCTTCACGTGCAAATCAGGTTCCAACGCACTTAACGGTGTTTTGTATTTCTTAAAGACTCCCATTTAAATTTCCTTTACCGCAATTGTGTGATCTGCGCCATCCGCGTAATCTTGTACATCTTCAAGTGTTTCAAAACGTGAAGGATCTTCTTCACGTAACGTTAAACATGCTGCTTCGATCTCGTTTTCAGCTTCCCAGAAATCGATATTCAACGTATTGTTTATTTGATTGTAAAACGCCACTACAAACTTCTTTTTCATCTTGCGTACCCCGTTTTCTTCAACATTTTACGACCATGCAAAGAACGTACAATTTCAAGCGTCGCACGTTCAAGCGAAACCATTTTGCCATACAACATATTGTACTTATCGTCAGGGTGTTGTCTTGTCATACCGACAGATACAATTACATTGCCGTCTTCAATAGAACAAAGAGTAAAACCGCCGCGAATAAAATACCGCGCATGAAGCGCACCTAAAATTTTAGAAATAAGAAGCTTCTTCTCTTTTTTCTTCAATTTAGTGTGACGTAAAATGGTATTGCAAATACAGACTTCACTATTCGTATCGAAATTGTAATCAGACATTTCGCTTCTCCCATTTACGTAGTAGTTTTGTTTCGTGGTTAACGGTCAATAATGTACGATATACCAACATATTAGGCACGTACGGTTTTTGAAACATCGCGAAATCGTCGCCATTCAAAATTTTAGAAAGTGCTGCCGCTGTCGCAGAACTTCGTGAAATACCTGCGTCGCAGTGACATACAATTGCTTCAACATTCGTATACATCAATGCCGTACGTACGAAATTCAAAATACTAAATGCGTCGCCAGTATTAAATAAACGAAGGTTGCGTTCAAAATATGCACGCATTGATTCGCTTTCGTGATCAGCGTCATCAAACCAAAGACGCAATATTCCGCGTCGATATTTGTCTCGACACATCTTAGCTGGCAAGCTCTCTGGTGTTGAAATGGAAACAACAAGGTAGTCAACGTCAAGAGTAAACGTTTCCATTTCGCCGCGACTTTTAATATAAAAAAGCACTATCTCTTCTCCGCAGACTGCTTCGCTAATTCCGATCTTTACTCATGAACCTACCGTAACCATAATACGCATAAACTCTTTAGCTGTAGTAGACGCGTACACACGAACAAGAAAAATACCTGGCTTAACCTGTGTAGCAATCCAAACAGCGCCCGTATTGAAAAGAATCGCGTTTAGTGTATCTCCGTCTTCATCCCGAGAAATAACAACTTTTTGGACTTTAATAGTCTTTGGTTCGTCTCCTCCCAACGTAACAGATAAGGCACGAACACGACAAAAAGCAAGAGGCGGTTCGATTTTTTTCTGTGTTTTACCGCCATCCTTACTCACGATATGCATATACCAAATACCTTGCAAAACGGGATCAATATCCAGCCGTTCCACAGAGGTTTTTTTAGAGCTAGTCTTTGCCGACACAACAAACGAATATGTAAACGAAAGAGCCAGTACAACCGCCACTACAGACCGTAATTTTGTCATCAACGTCTCCTCTCTTTTTTAATCGTATTTGGTTCCATCTCTACGCCGCAATTATAACACCACCACGACCAGCAAATATAAAACCACTGTTTTCTCTTACAGGCGGGACAAGTATAAAGTGTGCGCTCCACAACTATTCCTCATTATTCGTCGGCTCAAATTTGCTACCAAGTGCGTCCGAACATAACTGACCCATTTCGTCAATTACATCTTCAAGAAGTTGTGAGAACGAAAATAAACCAGCTCTATCACTAAGATCGCCAGCAAGCAACTCTGTTAAACGACGTGAGCAGTCAACTAATTTACGACCGTGCCCGCCGAGTTTACAGTCTTTTATTATATAACCGGTATCGTCAGCCACGTTAAACTCCTACAACAATCTTTGTAAAACGAAACGTTAAAATGTAAGCCCACTGTGCGCCACAAAGCGGACAAGCAAAGAGCAAGTACGTTTCAACATCGTTGTCGTTAATGCAAGACGCTGCGCCTTGTACAAGCACTAAACCGTCACACTCAGGGCATAATTGATACGGATGCGAATCTACCAATGCAGCTCTATCTACAGTTGGCGATACGTTCTTTGTTAAACCAAATCTTGCAGACATAATTTCTCCCTACCCATCAACATCATACCCCACCACAAGATCTAAGATAAACATCACACAATACGGCTAAACACAAATTTCAATCGATTTTGACGCTCTCGTAACGCTTGTATACAACCAGCGAGATCTCATCTCTAATGTTTCCGAAGGGTGTCCTTGCTCATTAATTACAATTACTTTTTCAAATTGACTGCCTTGTGCTTTATGTACTGTCATACAATACGCATGATCAAAAAGCAAACCAACTTGAAACCACGATTTTATTTCGGTTTTCGCTGCTGTCGACGCCATTTCGTATGTACTAAGAGTTTTAGCAAATCCGAATTGCGGTTTAAATAATCGCCCGTTTCTCAATTGTATGTTATCATCCGGAAAATCAATAGTAGCTCTTAAATGCAAATCACTTATAGGATCGTTTTTAACTTCACGTACAATACCGCGCATTCCATTAAACAAACGAATGCCGTCTATATTAACATTTCTTAAACAGATTACAATATCATCTGGTTGCAGTATCGAATAAAAACCCCAAAAGTTTCGTGCCCAACGATTTATTTTATTGCGTGTTGTATTCTTGTAACAAAGTACTGCCCGGTTCAAAGCTTCTTGTTTGTCTTTATATAGTAATCGCACGCGTCGTGATTGTACGCCACTTTGAATGCTTACCCGATTCGTATCTGGTGATTTAAACGTTGCGGGATTACCACCGTTTCTTACGTGCGTAGCAAGTTCTAAAATCGGATTTCCTCTTGCTTGACGATGTATTTTTTCTAGTCTCAGATCCGGCGTTTCTAAAAGATTAACGCTGTCTTTTCCTATCGGGGGTAATTGGCCGTGATCACCTACAGCGAGTATTTTAACCCCGTACCTATTTAAATCTGTCCAGATATCTTTACCGATCATACTAGCTTCATCAACAACAACAATATTTTCATTTATTTTGTCGACGGATTCAAAACAAATTAATGCGCCTGTTTTTTCATCGATTATTGGCGTGTAAATTAAAGAGTGAATTGTACCGCAATGTTTAGTGCCTAGTATAACGCCAGCTTCGGAGAACTTTTGTCTCAGTACGTTTCCAGCTTTACCGCTAAAAGCACAAAAAGCGACTTTCTTTTCGCTTAGAGCTATACGAGCTAAAATTGCAATTAATGTACTTTTTCCTGTACCGGCATAACCACCTACACTTATAAATCGACTTTTTTCGTCTTTACACCATGCCGCGAGTGCATCATAAATAACACGTTGATCTTCTGATAGATTAACAAGGTCTAAACGTTTTTTTACTTTTTGTGAAGCGGCGTCTTTACTTTTCGGTAAAAAGACGATTTCACCGTTTACATCTTTCTTCCAAAATTTAGGCGGCTTTATATGCAAAGTGTCGTTCATTTAACTTTCCTTGTGTACCGCTGTACTGTAAAAATAGTGCTACAATTCGAACATATGTCGGCATGTATTTCACCTTCATACAATTCGTGATTCGGGTAACCTTCTAGTAAGGTTTCTACTTGAACACACTTTGAAATACCTAAATTCCACAATTCATCACGTTCTACTCTTCCAAGTGCATATAAGTCACAATACAACATATAACTTATTTTATTACAAACAGGACAGACAATGTGTGAATATTTTTTTACATGTCGCCTTAATTCAAGATCGATTTGATCTGTTATCGATGTAAAGACTCTAAATGACGTCGCCATTAGTTTAAATCCTTTTAAAGCGGTTTTATACTTCCGGTATTTTAGCTATTAAAATATCTTGCTTTTTTCCACACGTTTTACACGTACGTTGTTGTCTCAATTCTTTTGCGTAACCAGTAGAAAAACTTGTACCTGCTTTTTCACCTTCTAATATAGTTGCCATTTTTTTAAATTCCAAGTCGTACGTTTCCCAATTACACCATTTATGACCCCAAAAACAAGACATTAGTTTAAATCCTTGTCGTCAGTTTTCGATACATAATCGGCAAGAGGTGTTGTTTCGCCTTTAAGGTAATCTGTTATTTCCTTATTAAGATCCACTGTGAAAAAGTCAAAAAGACCTTCATATATTTTTGAAAGTGCTTTCATTCGTTGTTCGGCTTTTTTTCGCTTTTCGTCTGACATTTTAATTTTTACTTGCGTTGTCTGCGTCGACTCTTGCAACACGAATCGCTATTTCAAGGTTGTGTTCAAAAAACAATAACGCTTCAAGATATGCGTTATGTGACGCCAACACTTTCGCTAATTCGTTTATTGTTTTTACGTAGATTTTAGCGACTTGTGTTTCTTGATCATTCGTCATGTAAATAACACGCCTTTTAAAGTAATTCGATTTTCGGAAAGCTTTGACCTTTTGGCACGCACACTACATTAATTCCGCTACTTACTGCAATTGGGAATGGATTTTCTGCTTTTCTATCTGGTGTGTAATGTAATCCACACACATTGTAGAAAGTGTAGCCAAGTTCCTCTAGTATGTCAACCCCTTCATTTAAGTCGTCGCCAATTACAGCTTTAGCTGGCCAACCAAATTCGATCATCATTAATGGCTGATACTTTTTAATTGTTTTCTTTGCGCCACGTAGAAATTTTACTTCATGTCCGTCGATATCGACTTTAATAAAATCGACAGTCAAAATGCTACCACGCCAGTCAACAATGAATTGATCTAACGTTGTAAAAAAGACGAGCTGCGATCTGTCGTCGTCTTCGTTGCCGTCAATTAAAGTAAAACCGCCTGTATTAGATACCTTTATTCTTTTTGTCTCTTCTTTGTCAGAAAGCGCGTTATTTATTGAACGAATACAAGACGCGTTTTTATATGTATCTTTTATTTGATCGGCGTATTCCAATAGTTTAGAGTAATGCTCTGTTAGTGGTTCAAATGCAATAACGTAGCCTGTTTTCTCTGCAAGTACACTGCAAAGCATTGCGTACCAGCCTACCTTAGCGCCCACATCTATACATGTCATGCCAGGTTTTATAATTTGTTTAACAAACTGTGTTTCATGGCATTCCCACCAAAGAAACTCCCTTGTAGGATACGAACCGGGTGTTGTAGCGTGTTTTATCAATTCCATTGCGGTAGGCATCGTTTCTCCTTGAGTATTTATTTTATTTTTACGGTTGCACCGATTTGTTCTAATTCAACCGCAAGTTTTTTTGCGCTTTCTTCGTCCATTTCAGGGAGTTTGAAAATATTTTCAGATGCGTGTTTCGCTTCTTTCAAACCCAAACCAAACACTTCGCGAATCCTTTTAATTACACCTATTTTTACGCGAAAAGGTTCGCAGTTTTCTACTACTACACGATATAATTTTTTTATTGGTGCAGAACACTTTTCGTATTCTATGTCGATGTCTATACTTGTACACGAATCATATTCGTAATTAGAACAGAAATTGTGAATTGCTTGATTCGCACCTTGTTTTGTTTTATAGTTGCGCCAGCTTCTACACGTAATGTAGCCTGTGACATTTTTAGCGATCCAATCAAAATAGCCTGTCGGAAGTTCTCTTATTACAAAAATCATTCCGTTACTCCTTTGTTTTGTTTTTGATTTGTACGACGCGATAAAGAACGTCGACATCTGAGTAGTCTTTTTGTTTTTTTGACGTCCAAAGTTCGGTGTTATCTTTATCCGCCCATAAAATACTTATTGCTACTTCACCGGACGTGTATTTAAAGACATACATTACAATACCAGAGATGTTGCGTTTACGATCAACTACAAAAGTAAAACGTGGTTTAATATCGTCGACATTGAAATCTGATAATTTAATTGCCATTTTATTTTCTTTTTGGTTTGAAGTTTTGACAAGTAACGATTGTTCCACAATTCGTACAAATATCACGTAAAACCCCGCCATCAAAAGATTCGGGATTTAAATCTAAATCTGTTGACGATATAAGTACATTTGCTTGCATACCAAATGGATTGTAGCATTTATTTAAATTACCAATGCCGCCGTGTGATCCGTATTCGCACCAAACCCTTTTCTTTTTACAATTCGGACAAGGATAACCTACATCAACTGCAAATTGTCTTGTTCTTGCTTGAATAGGGTAGTTTTTAAATTCCATTTTTATGTTCCTTGTACCAACGTCGAAGATCGTCTAATGGTCGTTTCCTTTGTTTCTTAATCACGCCGCACTCCCTTGCTGTTACTGGTCGTGGGGAGCAAATCTGCTCCGCACACCGGGCATGGTCCATCGTAGCGACCTGGCGTAAAGTAGTGACCAGGGCAATGCCAACCAGTAGCGGGCTGATGTGCCGGAACAATTTCAAGAGCACCGTCTCTGTGCTCTATAAATCCAATTAGATCTTCAAGTCTGTCAGCCATTGGCCTGCTCTTTTTCAGTGAGATCAGTCTTCTTCAAATGCCGTTCAAACGCCCACGGCAGATACAGAAACCAAAACAGATTTCTAAGCGCTGATCGACAATACCAAGGTTCTTTCATTGTTTGTCTTTTTTGCCGGAAACGGTCGGTAGAACTTCCAGCGCGAAATTCCAGTAGGCCAGTTGAAAGCCGAACCCT
>ERZ890953.570-NODE-570-length-20905-cov-8.384365_pt1 | contig 20905 bp, 14 predicted proteins | sample MGYA00521264_ERZ890953 | MGnify/ENA primary metagenome ERZ890953 (study PRJEB32303, sample SAMEA104408629) | aquatic metagenome | biome: Brackish water; feature: Chemocline; material: water | place: Baltic Sea | collected 2014-10-26T21:54:00 | depth 200 m ...
TTTCAATTGTCATGTCACTTCATGGACTCCTTTTCTGGGGTCTAAATACTCGCAAAGACGCATTTTTCAAAATGAACAACCTTGTCCGCTTGTGGCGGTGTTGTTCATTTGTCATTCTGAGCAAAGCGAAGAATCTCATATTAATTCTAAAATTAAAGGTAGAGATTCTTCACTACGTTCAGAATGACAATTATGTTAAATGTGGTTAAATATCTACTTCTTAATACAAAGGGTTTTAAAATACTTTTTACCATCACGTTCAGTGCGCTCAACACCATGAATATCGCTTTGATAACCTGGGAATGCATTTTCAAAATCCTGACGTTGCTTTAGATAGTCGAAAATTGGTTTTGCCTTTTCGTTTAAGTGCTCACCGCCCATCATAATAGGTATTCCCGGAGGATAAGGTACAATCATCACCGCGGGGATGCGTCCCATCATATTATCAAGGTCAACATACTCAACCTTACGCCCTACAACCGAATGGTATGCTTCGGCTGGTTTCATAACCTGATCAGGAATTACCTGAAATCCTGCTTGCATGCTATCAAGTATCTTATAATCTTTAAAATATTTATGTATTGCATTACAATGATCTTTTAATCCTACTCCTTCATAATTTTCAGGATAGGCATTCACTAATTCAGGGAATACTTCACAAAGTGGTGTATTTGTGTCATAATGCTCCTTAAATTTAAAAAGCTCAGCCAGTAGTGTTCCCTGCTTACCTTTTGTTGTTCCCAATGAGTTTAGCAATAAAAATGAATAATAGTCGGTTTTTTCACAAACAATACCCTTGTCAATCAGATAGTTTGACACAATTGAAGCAGGTATACCTTCTTCAGCCATATTGCCCTCACTGTCGATTCCGGGAGTTGTAAATGTTAGTTTAATTGGATCGAGCATTGCATAATCATCTTCCATATCTTCAAAGCCATGCCATGGATTATCCTTCGACATAACCCAAACACTTTGTGTGTCAGCAAGAATTTCATCTTCAACATCTTCAAATCTCATTTTCTTACCTTCAATAAATACTTCTTCGGGTTGCCACATTCCAAAGAACCAGTCATTTTCATTTTCTTCTTTCAACTCATCCAGTATGAGAATCATTTTTTTCCTTAACTGAATTGCTTCGATGATAATATCGTTAAGAATGATGTTTCCATTGTCCTGCATCATCTTGGTAGCTACATCCAGCGAAGCTATCATGCTATATTGAGGAGATGTGGAACCATGCATCATATACGATTCGTTGAACTCATAAGGGATTATCTTATCGGTTCCACCATTCTTAATGTGTAACATTGATGATTGTGAGAAAGCTGTTAGCAGCTTATGTGTTGAATGTGAACAGAAAATAGGAGGATGGTTTTTATCAAGTTTATCATCTGTCATCCCAAAATGGTTTTTATATATGGGATGGAAGCGGGCATATGCATACCATGCTTCATCAAAATGAAGATTTTTAACACTCTGCTCAAGGGCCTTTTTTATGTTGACCACGCTGTAACAAACACCATCATAAGTTGAATTTGTAAGTGTTGACATCTTGGGTTTATTGCCTTTAAGATTTTCAGGAATGAGTTTATTTTCCTTGATCTTCTTCTTGATTGTTTCTGGAGAAAATTCTGACAGGCGAACCGGTCCAATGATACCCATTTTATTACGACGAGGAATCATATAAATTGGAAATGCATCAGTTATTACCATTGAGTAATTCAGCGATTTATGGCAGTTCCTGTCAACAAAGGCAATATCATCCTTTAACACCTGACTTCTCCAAATTACCTGATTTACATTTGATGTACCATTGAGAATATAATATGTGTAATCGGCACCAAACGCACGTGCCGAGTTCTTTTCTGCATCACCAACAACACCTTCATGATCGAGTAGGGAGCCAAGTTCGGGAACTGAAATAGAAAGGTCGGAGCGAAGTGTATTTTCACCAAAAAATTTGTAGAGGGCTACACCAGCCGGACTTCTTAAGAAACCCTCGCCACCCATATGACCAGGTGTATGCCATGCATATTTGTACTCTTCAGAATATTTAACCAATGCACCAAAGAATTTTGGGTATACGGTTTTTATGTATTTAAGCATGTGCATTTCGATGCGGCCAGCTAAAAACTCAATTGTATCGGCAGTTTTCCATAAATAGCCATTAATTGCTTTAAGTACATCAACGGGAATCGCTTCCATGTCAAGTCTATCTGTCAACAGAAGTATTGGAATTGTTTTATTTCGTGATCTTATCATACTAATAAGTTCAGGAGCATACATAAATTCATCAGGATCTTCATCGGGAAGGTCCCAGTCAACAACAACAGCACCAATATCTGCTCTCGACATAAAAATCTCCTGTGCATCTTCATAAGTAAAGGAAGGTATTACACTGCAATACTGAACTTCCTCAAGTTCACTCACTAATTCGTTTAATCTAAAACCTTCGTCTGAGGCTTCGTGAAATTGTCCGGAAACTATAAGAACCGGCCATTCGTGTTTAGTAGCTTTCATGGTTTTCTATTTTTTATTTTGATTAATATTTTATATCGTAACTAATCAATGTGATGAAATCCTATAACAATGGAGTTTCTATTAAAATTTTTTCCTTTGTGTTTTCTTTGTGAAATCCTTTGTGCTCCTTTGTGGTTATTTTTTTTACCACTAAGGAACACAAAGTGCGACACAAAGTCACTAGGGAGATATCTGATTTTTAAATAAAACTATTTGCTTTTACTGACACTAATTAGTTACTTTATATTTAATTTACACCTCTTTCTTGCTAAGTTTTATTGAATACACGGCAAGTATAATTAACACTAGAACAATTACCAGCCATAACTCATCGAGAGTGGCAGATACAAATGCCGAGATTATAAATATTGAAGATATTCCAACAATTATTTTATTGAAGATACTTCCTTTACCTGATTCCATATCCTTTTTAAGTAAAGCTATGCCCGACCAGAAATATGGGAATAACAATAGCAATACCGATAAAGTTACTGTTATGTTGAAAGCGGCTGCAACATTAGATCCCATGAGCATGAGGATAACTTCAAGGATTGTCATAATTATTCCGTTAATTATAAGTCCCTTGCTATTAATACCATGCTTATTTGTATATGAATAAGCTTTTGGCAAGAAACCATTGTCGGCACTGGTTTTGGCAGCACTAGCCGATGAAAGGTTCCAAACTAGGAAACTGGCCAAACATGCAATTGCCATAAGAATGGAAACTACCTCACCCGCATACTTTGAATCAAAAATCTTTTGGATTGACAAGGCAAAGGATGCCGGTGCATTTTGAATTTCTTCAGCTTTAAACATTCCTTCGATAACTGTTGTTGATGCAATATAAATTACAGCAACAATGATAAAACCTATGATTGTTGCGAGAGGTACAATCTTTTTTGGATTTTCGATTAAGGCATTGTTAGTAGCAACACTCTCAACACCAACAAAGGCAAATATCAATACCGCAAATCCTGACATAATTGCCATTCCTTCAGGCTTTCCTGACACATTCCAGTTGCTTTGGAATATTGCAATATCAAAATCTACCCAGCCTACAACCGCAGTAGTTATCACTGAAAGTAAAAGTAAAGTTACAGTTATGGAAACAATTTTAGTAATAATGCCAACACCTCTTAACGACATAAAAATAAATACCCAAATCAGGATAATCACTGTTATTCCGAGGAAAAAGGAATTTTCTAATCCCGGAACAAACATCTCAAGATATCCTAGTCCGGCAATAAGAATTGATACGTTGGAAATAAGGTTTCCGTAAACATAAAAGAAACCACTTTTGGCACCAAGTATTGGATTGACGTATGTTGCAAGAGCAGTAGGACTGGGGTCATCAAACATAGTGCCTGCTTTTACATACACCAATGTTAAAAAAAGCGCACCGAATGTTACCAGTATAAACGATATAAGTGTTATCGAACCTGTTTGTGCGAGTTGTTGTGGTAAGGCAATTACACCACTACCTGCAAGGCTTGAAACAATTAAAAATATTGCTCCAACTAATCCTAATTTTTTAGCTTTTCCCATCGATTTAATTATTGGTTAATAATTCTTTATATTAAACTGGCTAATCACCTACATTGGATTATGAATGAAAACTTCGATGATTATATCAAATTTTAGTAGTAATAGCTGTTCAAATGTATTACATTTTTCTGTCAACTGATATTTTACAAACGATTTTCTGAGTAATTTTTCTACAATCTAATTAAATAAGTTATTTTTGATATAACATTGTTATACCATAATACTATGAATAGAATAGTGTCCTAAAAACTATTATCATGAAAAAATACATTTTAATTTTAGCATTTACGGCAATCATTTTTGGACTTATAGCACAGGAAGATTCAACAAAAGTGAAAAAACTATCATACGGATTTACTGGTTTTGTAAACCTAAATGCCATATGTGATTTTAATGGTTTGGATAATTATGATGATTTTACAACATCTGAAATACCAATAAATCCAAACCCATATGAAAATATTTTGCGGTTTCATTTGACTGCCCGACAATCAAGATTAAGCTTCAATATTGATTATGAAACACCATGGGGTAACCTTAACGGTTTTGTTTCAGGAGATTTTTACACGGGCAACACGGGTGTTGAATCATATTTCCATCTTAGGGAAGCATATTTAGAACTCGGCCATATATTATTGGGACAAACTAACACAACTTTTGGTAATCCAGATGTTGTACCTGCAACTGTTGATTTTGAAGGTCCCAATAGTTCAACCACACTTCGAAATCCAATGATTAGGTATTCAAACGAAATTGGAAAAAACTGGAGTTATATTCTTGCAATAGAGATGCGAGGTTCAGATATAAGGCCATTTACAAAAAATTTGAAATCATTTATCGCAATCCCTACTTTAGTTGGAAACATAAATAAAAAAGGTGACTGGGGCATAGTAACACTTAGTGGAATGCTTGATATTACCAGATATTTTAATGCTGATAGTGTTGAGAAAAAAGATTTTGGATATGGAGGAGCCTTTTCTGCAATTATTAATACATGTAAACAAGACCATGTTAATCTTTTCTTTATTGCTGGTAAGGGAGTGTCAAACTTTATTGATGATCTTTCAGGAGGTGGTTATAATGGTGTACCTGACTTAAATACAAATAAATTAGTAATGCTGAACAGCATAGGTGGTTTCATATCCTATACGCATTACTGGAATAATAAGTTTAGCTCAAATTTTATTTTTAGTTACATAGAACTTGAAAAAACTCCATTGCTTCCTACAACTGATTTCAGATATAGTTACTACGCATTGGCAAACTTATTTTATTCACCTTTTAAACGACTAAATTTTGGAGTTGAATATAATTATGGAAAACTTTACGTACAAGATAATCAAAATGGGGATGCTAACAGATTGCAGTTTTTGGCACAGTTTAATTTTTAGATTTACTCCAGTTTTTTTAATAAATAATTTGAGGTGTACATATAGTTATTTATACACATCAAAAAATAATATCACAACTGTATTCACTTTTGTTTCCAAGCCCATCTTCAACAATCAGATAAAAAGCATTTTTTCCTTCAATAATCTTGTCATCAAAACTATATGTGAGCAGACTCTTCTTAGGATCGTATTCCATTAATATCCATGCATCGTTTAGTGTTGCTCTATATGTATTGATTCCTGTTTGTTCATCTGTAATTTCTATTTTAAGATTTTTCTGATTGCTAATGATTTTGCCTTCTTTAAAGTTTTGCTCAGTAATAATTGGGGCTATTGTATCCAACATCACTTTGTAGTATCCCAATAACCGGGATTTGGTTTTTAGGGTTTTAGCTTCCTTATAAGTTGGCATAAATGAATATTCCAAATTATCATGGGAGTATGCAATATAAACTTTGTCGCTTAAAGCGGAAGAAATGGAGTCAGGAATAATGCTAAGATTAAAATTTTTGTGAACAGGAGTGTATTGATTGTGTAACTTATAGATGTTTGAATATGAAGAACTGTCGCCATTCAGTGTCTCAAAATGAAAAAATAAAGATTGATAGAAACTATAGGATTCAAAATCGGCCTTAATACTATCCTCCGAGATAAAATTCTTTTTAGTATTCAAGAAATACTTTCCCGTTGATGTATTTATTACAACATCAGGCACTTCATTGCTGCTACCAGAGGTATTTCCTTTAACCTTAAAACTAAGTTCTGCTACATTGTTATATGCATCTCTTACTTCATATCTCATTTTATGAAAGAGAGTGTCATTAAACTCTATTATTCCGTTGTTTATTATTGATTGATAATTATCGAGAATGTTGTTTGTGTCAATTTGCGTTCTTACAATTCTGGTTTTAGTTTTTTTGTAGTATGAATAATCTATCAAACTATTCACAAATCTCGTTGTTTTAAATGATAAACTACTCATGTTGAGGTCGTACATAAGCAAGCTGTCATAATATAGCTTTGTTGAAAACACTCCGTTTTTATTGGACACATCATTCATTAAATCATAGGTACTGATTCCAAATGAAACCCTTCCGGAAACGGTTATTTTAGGATTGCCTGTAATTTTGTGTTCTACTCCCCAGCCTGATAGTTCGTAGTAAACAGTATCGTTTGCTCCATTTATTTTTGCATTTTTATCAACAGGGTAAATTGCCAGTTTAGTTATTTTTGGTCGGTAGTAATCCTTAACTTTGATTGAGCTAAATAACAAAGGGTTTAAGGGATGTTGTGTTCTCTCATCACGAATTTCAAAATGTAAGTGAGGCCCATCCGATCCTCCGGTATTTCCTGAATATGCTATTCTTTCACCTTTTTTTACCTGTAGCTCATCTTTCTCGAAAAACATCTGAGTGGTAAAGCTTTCTATGGAGTATTGTTTTTTAATCACAATCTGTTGAATTGAATCCTCAAATCGTTGAAGGTGACCATAAACTGATACAAGACCGTTGTAATGAGTAATATAAATAGCCTTGCCATAACCCCCGGTAGAAATATTAATTCTACTAACCCAACCATCTCCGATTGATTTTACAGCCTTACCTTCAGTGCCTTGTGTTTTAATATCAATTCCTGAGTGAAAGTGATTTGACCGTAATTCTCCAAATGTTCCTGACAAATAAATTGGAATATCAACGGGAGGTCTAAACTTGTAATCCTTATTTATTGGTTTTTGTGCAAATAATCCCACAGAAATAAGGATAAATAATATTGATATGAATAGAATTCGGTTAGTCATTTATTTAGGATACAATTAATTTTATAAATTGCTATTTGCAAAAATAGACTGTTTTATTGTAGTTTCTTTGCTTGTTCGATGTTTAAACTAACCACGGTTTGTTGATATTGTAGTATGTGTGATTTTTATTTTTTAATAATTTTAATACTCTCAGCCTCCTTGTTTTCAATTAGTAAGACAATTATGTAGCTTCCAGGATGTAATTGATTCCCGTTCTCATCCTCACCTCTCCAGGCTATTTCAGATGTTCCCGGCATCGAATTCTTGTCCATCAGTACCTTTACCCTTACCCCCAGGTTGTTATACACTTCAAGCTTAATATGTCCGTGTTCAGGCTGTTTAACCGTAATGGTGGTTTCATACGCAAAAGGATTGGGATAAACAGAGAGTAGCTTGTTTTTCTTTTCCACGAACTCCGGAAACTCCGGATATCCTACCGTTGGATTCCACTCGTATGCCCCCATATCAATAGCACCATTCCATATGCGGGGGTTGCCTGCCAGATCGGTAGCCGGTAACTCAATCCAATCCGGTATATCCAGTGTGCCGGCATCAATGCAGGGTGAGTAATCGGAGAGGTTATATGGGAACTCGGCACCACCATAAAAGAGGGGGTCGGTATCTATATTTGATTCATCGTAAATAACTTCACACCAGGGAGGTCCACATGAAATAATGCTTTCTTCTGCACCTTCAATAAGGGAGTTGTAAATATATAATTGTGATATAGTCTGGTGTTCGATATTGGAGACTTTAAGAGGGAAGGCTCCTTCATTATAACTTATACAGTTGTACATATATGTGTGTGCATCGCCTATCCAATTACTGGTGGTAGTATCCGATGCATTACCAGCAAAAGTACAATTCACTACCCATGCATCTCCATACGAGACATTTATCATTGAATTGCCATTATTATTGAACAGACTATTAGTGATAATAGCTGCTCCGGCAGTATTGCTAAAACCTCGCCCAATTCTATGTTCTGGGTGGTTAATATCCGGAATATTGTGATGAAAAGAACAATTGTTTATAAAAACTGTATCGGTGTAGTAATCACTTCCAACTCTCAACCCTGCCCCGCCTTCTAGATTTGAGAATTCACAGTTACTAATAGTAACATTTCCGCAACGTGTGAGCATAAGACCTCCTCTGGCGTTGGTCCAGGCATCTGTAAAGAGTACACTGTCAAATGAAATATTATTGTTTTGTTCGTAAATATAACCATAACCATATCCTCTGTAAAACGTTGCATACAATGGCTTATCCCCCCTTGTTATGGTCATTTTTCGAAAGCTGTAGTTTGAAACCTCATTGTTACCCTTGATCAGTTTTGTTTTAAACCTTCCATTCAAAACAGTATGATTGCGGCTTTCGCCAACCACATTTATATGAGGCCTGATATTCAATGGAAACTTTTCATTATTTGTCGTATCGGAATAATGGCCATTGGACAGATAAATGGTATTACGTACCGTGCTATCTATAGCAATTTTATGGTAGGCCCAGGCAATACTTTGGAGTGCTTCATCCGGAGTAAGGCCACTGTTTTCGTTATTTCCTGTTACAGGGTTTACATAAAGGTTGGCATTAGTGGGTGATAACAGGCCATGGTTGATGTTGAATGCGATATCGTCTTTCTGAAAGCCTGATTGGTCAATTGAAGAAAAGAAATAGGAATCAGGATTCAAAACGGTACAAGAGTCTAAAAACAAGGTTAATGGAAAGGATGAGGCTTTATGTACATCACTACCTCGTTCAGCATAATTCGAATAAATACTACATAAATTATCAGGATCTGTTGAACAGGTAGTTTCATGAGCCAGACATAAACCACCACCTGGCCCATAAGTATGGTTGTTAAAAATGCTGGTTCCAGACAGGTGTAAATCTGAATACATTCCGGTACAAATTCCCCCTCCTGCTGATGCTGACCGGTTATTGGTCACAATACAATTTAAAATTTTTAAAGTGTTGTAACTCCTTACATAAATTCCACCGCCGTAAAAAATACCTTCTGTATGCTCCCACCCGCTTCCATTGGTAATTGTAAAACCATGTATTATCGCATTGGTTTCTCCATTGTTCACCAATACACAGGTTCCATTTTGGTTACCATCAATGATAGTATTATGCTTGTAGATGGGATCAGTCGTAGTTAGATTGAGGCTGGCAATAGTAATGTTTTTACCTGAAAAATTAATGTTTTCAATATAAGTCCCGGGCCAAACCATTACAGTGTCTCCCTCTATTGCCTGGTTTATGGCTTCTTGTATGATAGTGTGGTCACCAGTACCGTCTTGCTTTACGGTGAGTTGGGTGGCAAGTGATACCATGACTAGTAACAGAATAATAAAAGTGGATGTTATTTTATAAAAAGAATTCATTGTTTACCATATTTGCCGTCATCCTGAGTGAAGGGAAGGATCTTTGTTCATAGGAGATACTTCACTTCGTTCAGTACGACAGCATAGTTACTAGTTTATGACTATTTTTTTTGTTATGGTTTCATGTGCAACAACCATGTGAAGCAAATATATGCCGGACTTTAGCGGTATACCCATATTATCCAAAGTTTTAAAGTTCTGACTGTAATGACCCCCGGGTTGTATCCCATGGCTCATGGTTTTAAGGCTTCTGCCTAACAAATCCCTTGTTTCAATTCTTACATCCGCTTCTTTTAGTAACTTATACTCAATGGTAATCTGTTTTGAAGTTGGGTTTGGAAAAATCCTGATATCTGAAATCCAGGATTGAATATCTATAATTGGTTTATCATCCTTTCTGAAAGAAACTTTATAATAATCACGTCCTTCACGTGGATTAATTACCCTTTTTTCATAGTTACCGTGATCGGGATTAAACACAATATAATCGGTTAACTTAACATTACTAGTTGATTTTGTACCATACCAGCTTTCAAAGGTTAAACTATCTCCACTTGTATTGTCCATATATGCTAGTATTCCGGTTAGGGTGTCATCAGACCTCACGGTACAGGCTCCCACGCAACTATCGTTCACAAAAGCTCCTATTTCCAACGGGTTGTTTGTGCCATCCAGCTCAATATAAACCGGTGTGTAATCAAGCTCTTCCTGGTAATTAAATTGTTGTGCATCTGCTTTTTCTTCACTGCTTTGCTTTACTCCAAGATTGAACCATGAAAAGGTATAGCCTTCTTGTACATAATCGGTTTCCAATACAACCATATCACCATAATTAATATTATGTACCCTGTCATCACATTCCCATCCCTCCAGTATGGCTACAGGTTCAAGATGCCTGGTATATGGGCCATGGAATGTGCAACACCAGTTCTGGGTTTTTATTTGATTCAGGTAGTTGACGGTAATACCCAGGGCGTCAAAAATGTCCTGTTCCTGGTATAGGAAATAGCCTACCCAGTTTTCTTTACCCGAATATAGCTCGATGGATGTTGCCGGGTCCTGTACATCACCGGTAAGGGTAATGTAGGGGTGGTTGTTAAGTGGGTTTTGTTTAATGTCGAGTTTGTAACCCCTGATACTGTATGTGTTGATCATTTCCGGGTCAATATCCCAATAGTTAAGTTCATCCCATGTTGCTTCCATGATTCCTGTTGGTTCAGCCTCAACAAAATTATGTTCCAGTAAAAATGTTTCATATCCCCCATCTATTTTGCTTTGTGCAAACACCGTTTGGGTGAGTGTGTTTACATAAGGGGGTAAAGGTCTGTTGTGCCGTGGAATGGAGAGCCAGGTTATACTGTGGTCGGGATTAACCGGAGCCTCAGGATCGGGAGGATTCAGGCTAAGTATTTCAGTAGCCTCAAACTCCACAACACTTACATTTGAGTGTGCTCCGTTGGGGAGATAGATTTTATTGGTGGCCGGGTTAATAAATGGGGTGGTTAGGTTGTAGTTGAATAAATTTATGAGAGCATCTTCATAATGGTCAAATTCAGCATAATAACTTGTGATATTACCAAGGTCCACAACTTGAGTATTGCTAGTGTTGGCCGGATCATACTGGTATAATTGGGATTTAGTGCTGCCCCATTTATCAACATCGAATTTGGTATGTACATACAATAACCCATTGTATGGATTAACAAAAAATGAAGCGATTTGTCCTTCATTGTTTCCTATCTCGGTTTTTGTATATGAATTTTGTCCGTTTCTTTCTATTTTATAGTACCTGGCAATCCTGTCGTTGGCGTATCCCTGAGTGGGTGGAATGTACGAAATGGTTTGGTCTGAGAAACCCAGGATAGTGTTTGTATGCTGACTGTACTCAATATCGTTGAAATACACATTGTCATCGGGTGAAAAATCGATTTCTTCAAAAGTGCCGGTAGCACAGTCAAACCACATAAGAGGATCAGAGCATATATACAATTCACCCTGGTAGTTTGCAGGTGGATCTAACAATTCAGGACAAATAACTTCTTTAGCAAACTTTATTTGTGGTTCAGTAATTTCGATATTAACATTTCCACCGTCGTCGATGGAAAGTAAAATACTTTTATTGAAGCTGTCCTGACCGCTACAAGTATTCGGAATGGAGTTGTATGGATCATCTATAATAGGAGTATTTGTTATGGTAGCATATATCTTTTGATTATAGGGATTATAACAAAAGTTAGCGTTAAGGTTTTTCGCGGTTTGCTTGGTTATATCACCAAATAATGATTCGGTCCTAATATCAGTATAGTCTGTAGCATCATAGGTATGCATTTTTGTGAATATACTTTTACTATTGGATAAAAAGCACAATAAACCATTGGGTGATACATACAATTGTGCAATATTTTGAACTCCGCCAATAACAAGATCGGTATCAAAATTGTTATCAGGTTTCAGGATTCTAATTTGCCCGGAGCTATTATTTGAAATCAGGATATGTCCTTGAAAAGGATTGTAAACAACATCCCCGATTGGGAAATTCAGCTCCTTATATGAGTCTACATGGTTGGTGACAGTATTGTAAACAAAAAGCCCTGAATGATCTGTTTGTAATGTATTATAAAAATAGATGCAACCATTGGTTGGGTTGTAAACAGATTGATAAACCGGGAATCCTGTTTGAACTGTATCCAGAGGGTCTAGCCTGTAGAAACCATTCAGGGTAAGGCTTGTGAAATAGTTTCCTGCCTGGGTTTTAATACCATTAACAAAAAAACCTTTTGAAGTAACCATGGTCTGTTCAGATTCGTATTGAGTAGGTTCAGTATCATTATAAGAAACACGGATAATTTCATTTTTTTTACCCAGAAAAAAACTGTTGTTCCCATCAAGTATCATCTTAAACGGATAGTTGTATTCATTTGTTGATTCAACTAGAGGGAAACCATTTGTTGCCAGATTCCAGTCCGTTCTCGGTTCAAAATGGTATGAATTGGAACTGTATTGAAAGAATGCTATATCGGAATTTTCGTAATCAGGATTGATGTCAAGCTCAAAATCCGCATAGGTCATGGCCAGAACATCATTTTCAGGCAGGAAAATAGCATCCAGAATTCGCCTATTTGGTGATTCAATGGCATGCCATGTAGCTGATGGGTTATTCCCATCAATCGTGTAAAAGTTTTTGACAGTAAGGGATTCATCTGGCAGGGAGTAAGGTAATGCAACAATTTTATGGAGATAGCTTCCTTTCATTATTGCTAACATTTTACCTATTCTTTGTTCCTGAATTTGGTAAGATTGCATTGTTGGAGTATTTGGTAGAGCTGGCAACTCCCAAACTTCGAGTTTGTTGCTTCTTGCTACGTAAATTGAATTGCTGCCTAGGTTTTGGTTGTATTCAAACGTTTGAATAGTTGATGTATACCCATCACACTCAGGAAAATAAATAGGATCGCATCCCCTTTTCAGCTCATCATATAGAAGGACATCAATACTGCCATCAATGGGTTTAATTTTATATATGGCAAAATAGGAATCTGTAATATGAAAGCTTCCAGCGCTGTTATCTTTATCCCTGCCACTAAGTAATAAATACAGTCTATAGTTCACTGGGTCATATTTTATAACAACCCTGCCACTGGCAATTTTAAAATGTTCAATAATTTGGGGTTTTGTAACCATTGTTGTATAACCGCTTGGGTTATCTGATGCAATACTGATTAAATCAAGCCAGGGTGTAATAGTGTATATTCTATTATGTTCTTCATTAACGGCGAATAAGTTCCGTGCCGGTGTACTAAGAAAATAATTAAAAAATGGAGGTGCGTACTTGCCGTATTCGTAATAAGTTTCATTTCCACCTTCATTTCTGGTTTCAATTAAATCAATCGATTGATCAAACGAAAGATCGCTTTCATTGTAAACCAGGATTTTATTTTGACCATGGTAAAACAGTTTTTGATTGGCATAAGCAATCTCATATCCAAAAGCTCCATTTTGATCAGGAAGACCAATGTTCTCAGTAAATGTTAAGTCTTGTGAAAGCAAAGCACTTGTTATTCCAGTAAATAGAAATGCAAAAAAAGATGTTATGTATGTATTTTTCATTGTTGTATATTTTCAAAATTACGGATTATTTTTATATTATCTGGAAATTGGCTTCAGTTGGAATGCTACGATTGTATTACAAACTTATTCAAACTCTCGAAAAACAATAGTGTGTATTTCAGTGAACAAGCAGCAAATAAGCCAGTTAACTTATTGGGGGGGGGTAATGTTCATTTTTAAGTTTGTTGATTTCTGAGTATAAAGATAGGATAAATTTTACAATTCATCATATTGAAATATGAAGATGAGAAATTTTGAGGAGGAGCAAGTGAGACAGAGATAGGCCGGTGAAATGGATGGAAGACGAGATGAATGTAGGATTTGCAATGAAGGGCTAACCCTTGAAATAATGTAGTATATATTATCAATTACCGGATTTACATAAGGATTATTTGCTTTAGCAACACCTGTGTTGATTGCGGTTTATTATAAATACTGAGAGAGTAATACATTTTCCAAATGTAATTAAGCAAACTAAAATGTATAAATTTGCGTTTGAAAGAAAACACAATGCAAATAATTATGAAGAAAATATTTCTTATTTCAACAATATTAATAATACTCTCAATATTAGTTATTACATCATGTAAAAAAGAGGAAAGTTCAGGTGATGGAATTGTTCCTGTTATAGTTGTTCTTGGATTGAATCCAATGTATTGGGCGCAAGATATCCCATATATAGATATGGGAGCAACAGCTTATGATATTTCTGCAGCAGGCGATACAGTTGATCTGACTAATTCAATTATTGTACAGAATAATGTGGATGTTGTCATAGTTGGCGATTATACAGTAACTTACAATGTTAAGGATGAAAGTGGTGAATCGGCTGAGGAAAAAGTTAGGTCAGTAAAAGTTGTTATTGGTAAATAGAAGAGTTTGATGATTGGTAAATGTGGAATAAACACCCTTTAAATGAAACGAATTCTTTTTATAATAAATCCTAATTCAGTAAAAAAAAATACAGTACGTATCTCCAAAGCAATTGAATCAGGCATTAACCACAAAGAGTTTGATGTTAAGGTTGAATACACTAAATCAGCTAATCACGCAGTGAGTCTGAGTAAAAGTGCAGTTGCCGATGGTATTGAAATAATAGTAGCTGTTGGTGGTGATGGTACCGTAAATGAGGTGGCTTCACAAATGATTAATAGCGATGCAATATTGGGGATTGTTCCTCTTGGTTCGGGAAATGGTCTTGCAAGGCATCTTGGGATATCTCGTAATATTGAAAAAGCGATTGACTTAATTAATTTGCAAAATACTTCTGTAATTGATACTGGCTCAATAAATGACAAGGTGTTTGTAAGTATTGCAGGAGTTGGTTTTGACGCTCTTATTGCTGAAAAGTTTGCCCAGGGAAAACAAAGAGGATTTATTGGATACTTTAAACAGGTAGCGAACGAGTATCTAAAATATAAACCCTTGGAATACAAACTTATTTTTTATGATGGGCAGATAATTGAGAAAAAGGCTCTATTTGTTGCTTTTGCAAACTCAAACCAATTTGGATATAATACAACAATTGCTCCGAATGCTAAGATTCAGGATGGGCTACTCGATGTTTGCATAATTGAAAAACCCTCGATATTTAGAATACCTCATATTGCTAATTTATTATTGTTGAAAATGGTAGATGCATCACCATTAGTTCAGATTGTGAAAGCCCAAGGTCTAAAAATACAAAGAGCAAGTGAGGGGAATGTTAATATCGACGGTGAAGCCATTAGTTTTGGCAAGGAACTTGAAATAAAAATAAACCCATTATCTTTGAAAATTATAATTAATCAAAATGTCAGCAAAGTTTAAGAACTCGAAAATAGTATACTCAACAAATCCTGATTTTAACGATTGGGACGAAAAAGAGGAGGAGTTTGATACTCTGGAAACTAAGGCTCAAAAATTATACGTCAGCCTTGATAAAAAACAACGTAGGGGTAAAAAGGTAACCCTTGTAACCGGATTTCTCGGTAAAGAGGTTGATCTAAAGGAACTGGGTAAACAACTTAAATCGAAATGTGGTGTAGGCGGTTCAGTTAAAGATGGAGAGATTATAATTCAAGGTGATTTTAAACTCAAGGTAGCTGAGCTTTTGAGCAATATGGGGTATAGTTGCAAAATGAAAGGTTAATCAGAAAAACAATAGATAAATGAAGAAAACTACATTACTGGCAATTTCAATAATTGCAATATGTTCATTGAGTATAAATGCGCAAGACTTGTCGGGTAAATTAAGTGAAAAAGATATAAGTAACATCAGAGCTTCTTTCGAAGATACTCCAACAAATGTTGCTATGTTAAATGCCGTTTCTAATAATGATATTAAAAAACTGGCCGAATCACGCGAAAGCGATGGAGCAATAAACCACTTTTTTTCAAACAAAGTAAAAGTTAGCGGAATTACAAATCAAAAGTCTTCAGGAAGATGTTGGCTTTATACCGGACTAAACACAATACGACCTCTAGTACAGGAAAAATATAACTTGAATAATTTCGAGTTTTCGCAAACCTATAACTTCTTTTGGGATCAGTTTGAAAAAGCTAATTTGTTTTTGGAAATTGCCAGAGTTACTGCAAATAAGCCTCTCGACGATAGAGAAGTAGAGTGGTTATTTAAAAACCCAATTGGTGATGGCGGGCAATGGACAACCTTTGCCGACAATATCATGAAATATGGATTGGTTCCTGCTGAGGCAATGCCCGATACTTATCAGAGTGAGAAAACAGCCATGATGTCAAAATTACTTCGTAGAAAACTAAGGGAAGATGGGCTTAAAATGAGAACTCTTGCAACTTCCAGAATGAGTGACGAGGCTAAACAGTTGGCAAAAATGGATATGCTCAAAGAGATTTATAGAATTCTTGTTCTTAGTCTGGGTGAACCACCAATAGAATTTATTTGGCAGCATGAGAATAAAGATGGAAAAATAAGCGATGCTGTTACATATACTCCAAAACAATTTTATAATGAGCTTATTGGGATTGATTTACAGGAATATGTGATGTTTATGAACGATCCTGCAAAAGAGTATAATAAGTTATATGAAATTCAATATGACCGAAACCTTGTTGAAGGAGGAAACTGGAAGTATATTAATTTACCAAATGATAAGATAAAAGAATTTGCCAAGCAATCGATACTCGGAAATGAAGCAATGTATTTTTCATGTGATGTAGGTAAGCAACTTAATTCTGAAAGTGGAGTGCTCGATCTAAATAATTACAATTACAATGATTTAATGGGTGTTGACTTTAGTATGGATAAGAAACAGCGTATAGTTACTTTCGAAAGTGGTTCAACTCACGGAATGGCTCTTGTTGGAGTAAATATACTTCCCGATGGCACTATTGATAAGTGGTTATTGGAAAATAGCTGGGGAGCTGATAAAGGCCATAAAGGATATCTTACAATGACCGATCGTTGGTTTGATGAATATATGTTCCGTGTAATTATTCACAGCAAGTATATTAACAAGGATATTCTTAAAATACTTGACCAAAAACCAATATTATTACCACCATGGGATCCAATGTTCAAATCTGAAGAATAAAGGAATCTAACTACAATTATTAGTTTATTATGACATTCTCTAACCATTACTGGGATGACCTATATTACTCGAAAAAAACTGGTTGGGATACCAGGGGGGTGTCAACTCCGCTAAAAGAATATTTCGACCAACTTGCAAATAAGGATATGAAAATTTTAGTACCGGGTGCTGGAAAAGCCTGGGAAGCTGAATATCTTTATAAACAAGGTTTTCATAATACTTTTATTCTGGATTTTTCAAAAGAAGCTATCTCTGAGTTTAAGTTGAGATGCCCGTGGTTTCCCGATAACCAGATATATAATCAGGATTTTTTTAGTCATAACAACACCTACGACTTAATAGTGGAGCAAACCTTTTTTAGCTCCCTATTGCCAGCGCAAAGAGTTGATTATGCTTGTAGCATTCATAAAAAATTAAATATTGATGGTAGCTTGGTCGGCCTATTATTTAATCACGAATTTGAGTTCGAGGGGCCTCCTTTTGGAGGGAGTAAGGATGAGTATGTTAGTCTGTTTAAGAAGTATTTTAAATTTGAAATATTTGAAACAGCATACAACTCAATTAAACCAAGAAGAGGACGAGAATTTTTCGTGCTATTTAAAAGAAATAGTATTTGAATTGTAATTTATTTTTATTTTAGCACATTATCCAACTAAAATATAACACTATTATGAGCAATGACATTATTCGATCAGTAGGTACAATTGTTAAAGGTGAGAAACTGGCATCTGTAGAAAACGAAACTCACAGCAAGGCACTGATCCTTGAATCATTTCTTCCTTACCCTGGTTATCATGGCACTACTACACCCGACTATCTGGAACCAGAATCATTATTTGCTGTAACAAAGCTTATATATCCTGATGAACAAATTATCAGGGCTATTCAAAAAGTAAAAAAAGTTTATAGCATACCCTTCGATGCTGCACCAGGCACCATCATTCTTAAGAATAATCCCGTATGTATTATTCGGTTTAAAGGGCTTACATATAATATGATAGCCGAAGTTATTGAGCACTTTGTAGATGTTGGGATCGACTTTGAAAAAACCAGAAAAATTGCTCCATACGAAAGCATAATAAAAATTAGGAAGTTCTTTACCATGAATAAAATAAGTGATGGTGTTTATGAGGATATGGATGTAAAGGAATTCTTCTATGTTCAAGTATTACATTACCCTGATTGGAATATTTTTGAAAGAATTACAAAAAGTATCCGATATAATATTGAGGATTTAGATTTTGATGGTGCACAAACAAGTGTTTATAATGCCAACGGAATTATTGACTTTGTAAGGATTTATGATAAAAACAGAAATATTGATAAACTAGATTTTATCCGTAAAAGCTATATAGATGCTTTTAAAAAGCTATAATAACTACCTAGGTTAAAAATGTAATGACACTTAATGAATTTGATAAAGTTATTCCAAAATTTCTTGAAAGTTTCGGAGCTTCTGAAAATGCTGCTCTAATTATCTATCAGGTATTAGCATATTTTTTTCTGATAATATTGGCCATTGTAATTCATAGAGTTACTGCTCTTGTTTTAAGGAAAATTGTACACCCATTTACCTTGCATTCAAAGACTCATTTCGATGACTTGCTAATTAAGAATCGGTTTTTTATTCGCATTGCATTGCTTGTTCCGGCTTTGCTTATTTATTACTCTGTTGATAGTGATTTGTTTATACATGCTAAAGTGTCAGATTTTGTAGAAAAATTAACTACAATATTTTTCTACATTATAGCTTCACTTATTTTCGAAAGCATGCTTTCAACAATAAATGATTATTATAATCGATTCCATATTGCTAAGGATCATCCTATATCTGGTATTATTCAGGTTCTCAAAATATTAGTTTATATACTTGCATTATTGGGGGTTATTGGGTTTGTATTTAATAAAGATTTGAGTTCCCTTCTCCTTGGAATGGGTACTTTATCAGCTGTTTTAATGTTGATTTTTAGAGATCCGATACTTGGGTTTGTTGGCGGATTACAGTTGATATTCAATAAAATGATTGCCATCGGCGACTGGATTACTATGCCAAAATATGGTGCCGATGGAACGGTTTTGGAAATAAATCTAACCACAGTTAAAGTTCAGAATTTTGACAAAACAATAGTTACATTGCCAACTTACAGTTTAATCTCCGATTCGTTTCAGAATTGGAGAGGTATGGAAGAGTCGGGGGGAAGAAGAATTAAACGTTCCATTAATATTGATATGGCTAGCGTTAAATTTTGTGATAAGCAGATGCTTGATAAGTTTCGTGAAATTGATGCCATTACAAAGTACATTGAACTTAAAGAGGAAGAAATAGATAGTTTTAATTCCGAACATAAAATCAATCCATCCATACTGGTTAATGGTCGTAGGCAAACAAATATTGGGGTATTTAGAGAATACTTAAAGGCATATTTAAGAAGAAGAGAGGATATTAATAATAATATGACTTTTCTAGTCCGTCAATTACAACCAAGTGAAAAGGGAATTCCAATACAAATCTATGTATTTGCAACTACCATTGAATGGGCTAAATATGAAGATATTCAAGCTGATATTTTTGATCACATATTAGCAGTTATCCCCGAGTTTGATTTAAGGATTTTCCAGTTTCCAACAAACGGAGGAATATCGGGTTTTATATCTGATAATTCTAAACAAATTTAATCAGCCAATAAATAGATAATAGCCATGTCTAAGAAAAAGGATAAATCAGTTATCGGTAAAGATGGAAAACTAAAGGATGAAGTTTATTCTCATGATCTTGAAAAATTACAGGAAGAGCTCGTTAATCTTCAGGAATGGATAAAGTTAAAAGGATTAAAGGTTGTTGTAATTTTTGAGGGACGTGATGCAGCCGGAAAAGGTGGTGTGATTAAACGAATTACCGAGTCGTTAAATCCCAGGATATGTAGGATTGAAGCACTTGGTACACCTACCGAAAAAGAAAAAACACAATGGTATTTTCAAAGATATGTGGCTCATTTACCTGCAGCTGGCGAGATGGTGCTGTTTGATAGATCGTGGTATAACAGGGCAGGGGTTGAGCAGGTTATGGGGTTTTGTTCAAAAGATGAGTATTGGGAGTTCTTAAGGTCGTGTCCGAATTTTGAGCAAATGCTAATCCGCTCAGGCATAATCCTGATAAAGTATTGGTTTTCGGTAAGTGCCGAAGAACAGGAAAAACGTTTTCAAGCGAGACTTAAAAATCCTGCAAAGCGCTGGAAATTAAGTGATATGGACTTGAAGTCGCGTGAACTTTGGGTTGAGTATTCCAAAGCAAAAGACACAATGTTTGATTATACTGATACAAAAATTTCTCCATGGTATGATGTACCAGCTGACGATAAAAAGAAGGCCAGATTAAATACCATACGTCATTTGTTAAGTAAAATTGATTACAAAGAAATTCCTTATTCCAAGGTAAAACTTGAATCTCGGGTTATTGATGATAACTATGTTCGCCCACCCATTGAAGACAATAATTTTGTAAAAGATTATTATACTGATTGATTATAATGCATTTGTACGTAAATAGCGCAAGTCTGTCGGGTAAGCCAGCGTGAAGGGACTTGTGTATAACTTTGTGTTTTAAGC
>ERZ890953.571-NODE-571-length-20854-cov-7.493966_pt1 | contig 20854 bp, 13 predicted proteins | sample MGYA00521264_ERZ890953 | MGnify/ENA primary metagenome ERZ890953 (study PRJEB32303, sample SAMEA104408629) | aquatic metagenome | biome: Brackish water; feature: Chemocline; material: water | place: Baltic Sea | collected 2014-10-26T21:54:00 | depth 200 m ...
GAACTCCACCACCCGCGCTTCGCCCTGCCAGACGTTGGTGGCTGGGTCGAGCCAGTGGTGGGTTCCAGGGGAGGGGAGCGCGCCGGTGGCGGTCCGATCGCCGGGGTAGTGACGGTAGGATGGGTGGGTGGCGTCGGAGCCGGGGACCCGCCAGCCCCCGGCGGTGTTCTCCACCAGATCCACACCCTCGAGGCCTGTGATGACGATCTCGGCGAGCCCGTCGGCGTCGATGTCGGCCACCAGGGGGGAGGCGTGCCAGCTGGCGCAGTGGGTGGTGGGATGCCGCGCCAGCTCGCTGCCGTCGGAGTCGAGGATCACCAGCCACTCCTCGACGCTGACCAACACCTCGTGGAGTCCATCCCTGTCGAGATCGGCCAGGGTGAAGGGGTGCCATTGCCAACCACTCGTGGAGGGGACCGAGAAGCTCCACAGGACGCTGAGGTCCGTGTCGAAGGCCGTGATCCCCTGGTAGTCGGCGACCAGGATCTCGTGCGCCCCGTCCCAGTCCAGCTGCCCGATGCCCACCATGCAGGGCTCCTCGCTGTCGTAGGCGGTCTCGGCGACCGTGGTGCCGTCGGCCTTGCAGATGGTGACCCGTCCGTCGCCGGCGGCCACGATCTCGCCCTGCTCGTCGTCGTCGAGGTTGCCTATGGCCAGCTCGCTTCCATGATTGAGCTCGCTCTCGGTGCGGCATGTGGCCCTGAGCGAGCCGTCGGCCTCGTGGACACGGACCCCCTCGGCGACGCTCGTGGCGACGATGAGCTCCTGCACCCCATCGAGGTCCAGGTCGGCCGCGATGGTCTGGTAGACGCCACGGTCGTGCAGGCCCTCGAGCTCGGCGGTGAGGGCGCCGTCGGCCGCAGCGAAGATCTTGGCCCTGAGCAGCAGCTCGGCGGCTCCGTCGCCGTCGAGGTCCGCCGGCCAGGGGGTGGAGGCCCCGGGGTCGCCGTCGTCGAAGCTGACGGCCCAGCCAGCCTGGTCGCCGTCGAAGCGCCCGAGCCAAGACGGCCCGTGGCCCCAGTCGTAGTACGAGATGAAGCTCTCTTCTCCCGGTGTGGGTGTGTCCTGTTCGAAGCTGGTGGCGGAGGTGCGGTAGCCCTGGCCGAGCTCCGCACCCTGCTGTGCCCCCTGATGGTCCAGGAGCACGAAGGCGTTCTCTGTGGGATCCAGGGCCTGCGTCTCCACCATCAGGCACATCGTGTCGCCGGGGCCGAGGCTGCCATCACCGTCGCTGTCTTGCCGCCGCAGCGTGCTCAGGTTCCAGTGTGGGGTCGCGCGCTCGTCCGTGCGCCAGGTCGTGACCAGCTCCCCCAGGTCCTCCGCTGCTCCCGGGCAGACCTCCACCAGGTCGGCGGTGGTGTCCTCCCAGACCTCGTCACAGGGCGGCGGCTGGGTGTCCACGGCCTCGGTGTCCCGCAGCCGCGGATCGCTGTCCTGGAGCGGGGGCTTGCCGTCGTCTGGCTCATCCTGGTCCCCGTGCAGCCAGTTCTCGATGCAGCCGGTCAGCGAGACCGCCCACAGCAGCGATAGGCACGTCCCCTTCATGCGAACCTCCATGTGATGGCTGGAGGATAGCATTTTCGGGCTGGAATATTGGCAGCATCGAAGCGGGAGCTGTGACGGGAGCCGTGACGGGAGCACATGAAGTGCTCCCCTACGTTTACGGTGTGACGCGCTTATTGAAGCACCAGGACTCTGGACTGGTAGCCGTCCACGGTGACCGTCAGGCTGTCGCCCGCGGCGGTGAAGGTGTCGCCCGTGAGCACGTCCTCCCACACGCCGCCGGTGGGGAAGCCCATGTAGGCGATGCCGTTGGTCAAGCTGGCGCCCGAGTCGGCGCGGTTGATGACCACCAGCACGTGGTCGCTGCCCGTGCTGCGACCGAAGGCGTACAGGTGCTCTTCTTCCCACCACTGGCTGGTGGTGCCGCTGTACATGGCGGGGTGGGTGCGGCGGGCGGTGCCCAGGTTGGCCACGTGCCACAGCACGTCTTCGTGTTGGTCGGGGTTGTACAGGCCCGCGGTCACATCGGCGAGGTCCACCTCGCCCGTGCCGATGGCGCTCGAGTACCACCACAGGGGCCCGCGGTTGGAGGGGTCCTTGTAGCCGGGCATGCCGATCTCATCGCCGTAGTAGACCAGGGGCAGGCCGGGCTGGGTGAGCAGGAAGGTCCAGGCCAGCCGCAGCTTGGCGTAGATGGCGCTGTCGGTGGTGACCTCTCCCGTGAGGCACATGGAGTCGTCGCTGTCGGCCCAGCCGCCCGCTGCGGCGTAGCTGGTGAAGCGGGAGACGTCGTGGTTGCCCAGGAACTGGGACATGACGGCGCCGCCGTAGGCCGAGTCCGAGGCAGCCCGGGAGGCGTACAGGTCGGCCATGGAGCAGGAGTAGTCGATGAAGGTGTTGCGCACGGTGTAGTACAGCGGGAAGTCGAACTGGGCGTCCAGGCGGTGATCGCCCACGTAGAGGTTGATGAGATCGTAGCTGGTGCTGAAGGTCTCACCGACGGTGTAGAAGTCCTCGTCGCCGCCCACGAAGCTGTGCTCGATGTCTTCCTTGAGGCGGCCGGCCAGGTTGTAGGGCACGGACATGGGCACGTGCTTGGCGCCGTCGACCCGGAAGCCGTCCAGCTCGTACTCCTTGATCCACCACATGGCGTCTTCGACGATCTGGTTCAGCGGATCGGGGTTGTAGAACTTGATGTCCGGCAGGTACTCGGCGAACCAGCAGGTCTCGGGGATGAGGTCGAAGTTGCTGTAGTCGTCACCCACCTTGCAGGTGATCAGGGGGTTGAACCAGTCATCGTCGGCGTGGTTGACGTAGTAGGGGTGGCTGTCGTGCACGTGGTTGACCACCCAGTCCATCAGCACGCGCATGTTGCGGCCGTGGGCAGCCTGGACCAGCTCCCGCAGGGCGGGGTCGCCGCCGAAGTGCTCCTCGACCGATCGGGCCGCGTCGGGCCAGTAGCCGTGGTAGCCGGAGTAGCTGCCGCAGTCGGCGTCGTAGGCGCCCTCGGCGTTGTCCTGGGGGTTGGCGATCCAGATGACCGTGACCCCCAGGTCGTCCAGGTAGGGCAGCAGGTCGATCAGGCCCTGGAAGTCGCCGCCCATGTAGGAGCCCAGCTCCCAGGTGGCGCCCTCGGAGCCGTCGATGCTCGTGTCGCCGTTGGCCACCCGATCCATGAAGGCGTAGTACATCAGCCCGCCGTCCCAGTCGGTGCCGTCCAGCCAGAAGGGGACGTAGACCTCTTTGCTGGTGTAGTCGTCCTCGTCGGTCACCTCGAAGCGCAGGGTGTGGCGGGTGGCGTCGAGGCCGCTGAGGCTCACGGAGAAGGCCGAGCCGTCCCAGGCGCCGTCGATGGGCTCACCGTCCAGGGTGGCGACCGCAGCGACGATCTCCCCGCCCTCGGCCCCCAGCAGGGCATCGACGGTGACGTCGATGCCACGCCCGCTGCGGTCGATGCTCACCTCCCGGACCTCGAGCAGGGGCACGGTGCAGTTCTCGACCCGCACCATGGAGTTGCAGCTGGCGGCGTTGAGGGAGCAGTCCTGCTGCCAGAACGTGTCGCTGGCCGCCTTGTAGCCCTCGTCGCACTGGATGAGGTTGGCGTCGGGATCACAGGCCCAGCCTTGGCTGCCGCCGCTGACCTCCACGAACTTGTAGGGGTGGGCGCCGGGGTCGAGCTCGAGGTCGATGGACCACAGGCCATCACCCAGGTGCTCGAGGGGGTGGGACGAGGTGGACCAGTCGTTGAAGGGGCCGGCGATGAACACCGAGTCGGGGCTGCCCTGCTGCCAGTACTCGAAGGTGATCGCGCAGGGATTGACGGGCAGGTCGGGATCGTAGGTGTCGATGGGGTCGCCGGTGTCGCCGGTGTCTTCGATGGGCTCGTCGCCGTGGATGACGTCCACAGAGTAGCTGCGGGTGGAGCCGCACTTGTCCTCGACCAGCAGGTCCACCACGGCGGTGGCGCCCTCGGCCCAGTCCGGCTGAGCCTGGAGCCTGAGATCGTCGCCGTCTGCCCAGGCGATCAGGCCGGCGTCGCTGCTGCTGGCCTCGAAGACGAGCTTTCCGCCGTCATCGGCGATGTACTGGACGAGATCGACCTGGACTTCTTCTTCGCCCACGTACAGCGGCCCGAAGCTGATCCAGTTGGGGTCGTCGTTCCAGCGGCAGCAGCCCGAAGCGGCCAGCGCCATGAGCGCCGGCAGGAGGCGGTGGGTCATGGGACGCGGGGTGGGGGTGACCGGGGTCATGGGGGCTCCAGAACAGGCGCGTTGGAGGGGCGGATCGAGGCTCGAGGCTTGAGCGTAACTCAAGACTGCGTTACGCTCAAGTTGACCGTTCCTCACGGAGGCATCCATGGCCCCCCGCGCTCTTCGCCTGTCTGTGCTCGCTCTGGTCCTCGCCACCCTCGGCTGCGCGTCGGAAGACTACACACGGCTGTACTACACACAGCCGGTGGCGCCCAGTCTGTCCCTCGATGACCTCACCACCTTCGACTACATGGGCCCGGTGCTCGTGGACGATGGGGTGAACTTCTGCGTCTACTCCGAGAACGCGGAGCGGATCGAGCTGGCGCTGTTCGATGACCCCGAGTCCACCCAGCCCAGCCAGCAGTTCGAGCTCACCCGCTACGGCGATCACTGGAGCATCTACATCGAGGGCATCGGCGAGGGGCAGCACTACGGCTACATCGCGTGGGGCCCCAACTGGACCTACGACCCCGGCTTCTTCCCCGGCTCCGAGGACGGCTTCGTCTCCGACGTGGACGAGCAGGGCAACCGCTTCAACCCCAACAAGCTGCTCACCGACCCCTGGGCCAAGGCCTACCATCGCGCCCACGACTGGTCTCGCGGCTCGGTGGCTTCGGGCCCCTGGCGCACCGACTCCACCTACGCCGCCGGCAGCAAGTCGGTCATCGTCAACGCCGAGTACGAGTGGTCCGAGCACGAGACCATCTGGCGCGAGCGGCGGGCCAGCAACGATCTGGACGGCCACGACGTCAACGACCTCATCTTCTACGAGGTGAACCTCAAGGGCTTCACCGCCAACAGCGCCTCGGGAGTGGACCACCCGGGCACCTTCCGGGGCATGGGCGAGAAGGCCGAGTACCTGGGGGATCTGGGCATCACCGCGGTCGAGCTGCTGCCCATCCACCAGAAGGAGTACAGCCTGGGCGGCTACTGGGGCTACTCGAACCTCAGCTACTTCGCCCCCGAGATCGCCTACTCCGCCGACTACGAGGTCACCCGCGACCCCACGGTGGTGCTGGACGAGTTCAGGTACATGGTCGACCAGCTGCACCAGCAGGGGGTCGAGGTGATCGTGGATGTGGTCTTCAACCACACCGGCGAGGGCGGCCTGTGGGAGGACAAGATCTACTACGGCCCCAACCCCGACGAGTACTACAACGTCGCGTGGAACGAGGTCGCCAGCATCTTCAACCTCCGAGGTCTGGACAACCAGAGCTACTACCTGGTCTCGGCCGACGGCCAGGGCTTCGAGGACCACACGGGGGTGGGCCACGACGTGCGCTGCAACCATCCGGCCGCCCGGCGCCTGATCCTGGACTCTCTGCGCTTCTACGTGGAAGAGCTCCACGTCGATGGCTTCCGCTTCGACCTGGGCGCGGTGCTGGGGCAGGTGGACGGCGACTCCTCGAGCTGGAATCCCGACACCACCGTCCTGCGGGACATCGTGGACGATCCGATCCTGCAGGCGAACAACACCAGGCTCATCGCCGAGCCCTGGAGCATGGGCTCCTACAACGGCTACAACTTCCTCAACGGCTCCTACCCCTCGGCCACCGACAAGCCGGGCTACGCCTGGGCCGAGTGGAACGACGCCTTCCGGGACTTCTGGCGCCAGTTCACCAACTCCCCGCAGCTCGGCTACGACTACCCCATCAACTCTGGGCTGTACTGGGACACGGTGGACGGCGGCGGCACGCTCACGGGGTCCGAGGCCTTCTACGGCGCCAAGCAGCCGTACCACAGCGTCAACTTCGTCACCGTCCACGACGGCTACACGATGTACGACCTGTTCAGCTTCGGCGAGGCCCGCAACATGTGCGGCCCCCTCAACCCGGTCTGCTGCGACGACCCCTACTCGGTGTGGTGCGATCTCGAGACGCCCTGGGCTCAGACCGAGGCCGACTGGGGTGACGAGACCATCAAGCGCCAGCTGATGCGCAACATGTTCACCCTGCTGCTGGTCTCCCGCGGTTCGCCGCTGATCCTCGGCGGCGACGAGTGGATGCGCACCCAGTATGGCAACAACAACGCCTACTCCCTGCAGGCCGACAACGCGGCCAACTGGTTCCGCTGGGGCGAGTGGCAGAACAGCTCGGCGGCCAAGCGCTTCCGCATGCACGACTTCGTCCGGCAGTCCATCGCCTTCCGCAAGCAGCACAGCGCCGCCTTCGCCCCCAAGGAATACGGCGGCGGTATGGGCCTGGACTGGCTGAACGAGAACGCTCAGACCAAGACAGACTGGTCCGATCGCCACCTGGCCATGCACTACCACGACGGCGAGGCCGACGGTGAGGCGCCCGTGCTGGTGTTGATCAACGGCGAGGGCTACGACATCGACTTCCGCCTGCCGACGGGCAGCTGGGCGCGGGTCATCGACACCAACAGCTGGTGGGACTCGAGCGACGGCTACTTCGCCTCCGGCGAGGGCGCCGACGCCGACCGCGACACGAGCGCCAACGCCATGGTGGATGAGCCCATCGCCCTGAGCGACAACTCCTACACGGTGGCCGCCAACAGCATCGTGGTCCTCGAAGGCCGCTAGGGAGGGAACGAACATGAACCGCAACACCACGCTCGCCCTCTGCGCCTTCGCGCTGGCTCTCCCCTCCGTCGCCGTCGCCGGCAACGCCGATGTGGGCGGCTACTTCCGCATCGCCGCGCGCCCGGATCTGCAGGGCGGCGACGGAAAGCTCGGCTACTGGAACCTGTACGGGCGCCTGCTCAACGAGGGCCCCTACGCTGCCGTCGAGATGAAGTGGGACATCCTCGAGCGCGACCCCGCCACCCGCGCCGTGTGGACCAGCCTGCACGCCAAGGTCGAGGGCGGCTCCATCATGAACGCCGACACGGGCAACGGCACCCTGGACAACCTCAGGATGTCCCAGGTGTACGTCAAGGCCGGCAATGTCGCGCTGGACCGCGTCACCTGGCGGGTGGGCACCCTGGACACCTGGTTCGGCCAGCTGGGGCTGTACGACATGTGGCCCACCCGGCTGTTCTACGAGACCATCGGCGTCTCGGCCAACTACCAGACCGACTGGGTGGACCTGCTCGTGGGCGTGGGCGACAGCGGCTACGGGATCCGGGGCCAGGACTACGACACCATCCTGACCCCCGGCGGCTCGGTGCGCTTCTCCCTGGGCAACCACCTCGAGCTGGGCCTGGGTGGCGAGTATCGCCACGAGCCCTATGTCCCGGGCAACACCAAGTCGGCCTACCACACCCCTGGGGTGCTGTACGAGGACTGGATCCGCGGCGAGGTGGTCGAGAGCTGGGTCGAGGAGAACCCCGACCTGCTCGACTACTTCCCCGACCCCGAGGGCCGTGACGCCCACAGCTACAAGGCCATCGGCTACCTGGGCTTCGGGGGGCTGGGCCCCATCCGCTGGAACAACCTGTTCGCCAACTACCAGCGGCTGCACCCAGAGTCCTACACCACCGAGTCCTACGGTGGCCGCGACATCGACATCTACGTCCACGACTTCACCGACCAGCGCTACCAGATCAATGTAGGCAACGAGCTGCAGCTGATCCTCTGGCCCCACCGGCTCGAGGCGGTCTGGGGGGTGCTGTACGGCAGGTACTGGGACGACGACAACAGCATCGTGCCCACCGACTACGATCGCACCTTCTACTCCACGGTGCTGCGCCTGCAGGCCTTCGCCACCCCCACGGTGCACTTCCTGGGCGAGTCCTCCATCGCTCAGGAGATCTCCACCAACGGCAACGCCTACCGCGAGCACTGGGACTCCATCTTCACCAACAGCGGCGGAGCGTCCGACACCCGGGGCCTCGAGTTCGGCGACAGCGACACCCGCACCACCTGGCAGGGCAAGGTGGGCGTGGTGCTCAACCCCCTGGGTCCGGGCATCTACACCCGCCCCTCCCTGCGCCTGCTCTACGGCGTGCAGTACTCCAACCAGCACGCCGCCTTCGGCAACGCCTTCGTGCAGTCCCTCGACCAGTTCTCGGACTTCGAGCTGCCCGAGGAAGACGTGCACTGGCACCACCTGGTCGCCCTCGAGACGGAGGTCTGGTTCTGATGTCGCGCGCTCTCTCTCTTCTGTTTCCGGCCCTGCTGCTGCTCGCCGGCTGCCTGTCCAAGCACCAGCCCGTCCAGGCCCCCCGGGCCATGGCGGTCAGCGTCGCGGGGTCCATGGCGGTGATGGACTCCCCCCAGGTGCAGGCCGTGCCCGACAGCATGGTCCAGGTCGTCTCCGATCTGCTGGTGGCCCGCAACCTGACCCCCAAGCTGGCGGACGCCGCGGACTTCGTGGGCCCCTTCGCCACCAAGCGCACCACTCAGCATCGGCTGGCGCTGCTCTCCGACGTCTCCACCGACACCGACCTGCTGTTCCTGGTGGAGACCACGGTGGCCTACTACAGCCAGATGAACGGCCGCTACCGCTGGACCGTCGAGGTGGACGCCACCATCAGCCCCCGCGACGACCTGAGCCAGGCTTTCTCGGCCCACTTCCAGGTGCCCGTGTTCCTCGAGCACTACCACGAGAAGGAAGCCGCGGCCCTCGAGGCGGCGGTGCCCCTGCTCGAGCGGCGGCTGGGGGCCTTGCTGGACGCCTACCTGGGCGGGTTGTAGGGCGATGGATCGGTGTTGGCGGGAGCACGTAGAGTGCTCCCCTACGTTTGTTCTCGCCGCGCTCCTGTTGGGGTGTCCACATGCGGTGGAGACCGAGGTGGTGGTGGCGCCCCAGTGGCAGCCGGCGCCGCCGCCTGCGGACGATCTCATCTACTTCGTGATGGTGGATCGTTTTGCCAACGGTGACCCCACCAACGACGTGGAGATCGACCTCGATGATCCCACGGCCTTCCACGGTGGCGACATCCAGGGGGTCATCGACCAGCTGGATACCCTGCAGGGGCTGGGGGTGCGCACGGTCTGGCTGTCGCCGGTGTTCGCCATGCGCACCGACAAGTTCTTCGAGTGGGGGGCCTTCCACGGCTACTGGACCCAGGACCTGACCCGGGTCGAGCCACGTTTCGGTGATGAGGCCAAGCTGCGCGAGCTGAGTGATCAGCTCCACGCCCGCGACATGCGCCTGCTGCTGGACGTGGTCTGGAACCACGTGGCCATGGGCGCCCCACTCCAGGCCGAGCACCCTGACTGGTTCCACCCCAGCGTGGGCATCGAGGACTGGGACGATCCCTTCGAGCTGGTCAACCACGAGGTACACGGCCTGCCCGACTTCGCTCAGGAGGACCCCGAGGTCTACGCCTACCTGCGGGACTCTTCCCTGGGCTGGGTGCGGCGGGTGCGGCCCGATGGCTTCCGGGTCGATGCGGTGCGGCACATGCCCACCGAGTTCCTGGCCAGCATCAGCGACGATCTGCGCCAGGAGGCCGGCGACGGCTTCTTCTTGCTGGGCGAGGACTTCCAGGGGGACCCCGTGGCCCTGGCCGAGACCTTCGAGGCCGGCGGCTTCGGCTCCATGTTCGACTTCCCCATGCACTACGCCATGCTGGACGTGTTCTGCGACGACCGGCACCCGGGCCGCCTGGCGGCCATGCTCTCCGGCGACGACGCCTACCCCGACGATCAGCGGCTGGTGACCTTCCTGGACAACCACGACCTGCCGCGCATCATGTCCCGCTGCCACGGCGATCTGGGGCGGGTGCGCAGGGCCCTGGCTTTCCAGCTGACCACCCGGGGCATCCCGGCCATCACCTGGGGGCTCGAGGCGGGGCTGGAAGGGGCGGGGGAGCCCGAGAACCGGGCCGACATGGTGTTCGGCGCCGGGCATCCCCTCGAGGACGACATCCGCACCCTGCTCGCGTTCCGACGGCGGCATCCGGCGTTGATGCAGGGGGTGACCGAGGGGCCGCACACTCTCTCCAGGCTCATGGGCTACGAGCGCCTGGCGCCGGGCGAGGTCGCCAAGATCGGCGTCTTCTCCGTGGATGCACCTGTCCGCTTCCCGCTCCCCCGTCGAGACGGTGAGGTCCTGGTCGTGGACGACGAGCTTCGGCTCATCCAGCTGAGGGCGGACGGTCCCTCAGTGGAGATCGAGCTGAAGCCAGGCACGCTGCTGGTGCAGGTCTACGACAAGCCGAGCGAAGACGGGACGCCGCGGCCCCGTGTACCCGTCCCGGTCCACCTGACCGCCACGAGCGTCCCGATGGAGCCCGGTGACGAACTACTCCTCACCGGATCGGGCCGCGCGCTGGGCAACTGGAACCCCGCGGAGCCCGCGGGTGTGTTCGAGCGCCAAGGTGACGCCTGGGTGCTCGACTTCGACCAGCCTGGCGACTCGGTGGCAGAGGTCAAGCTGGTGATCCGGCGGGCCGATGGCAGCATCGCCTGGCAGGACGGCGAGAACCGCTACCTCAGCGTCCCCGGCCTGCTCCCAGGGGGCACCATGCAGCTGGTGGAGCGCAGCATCGACTGGCCCCTGTCCCCCGACGCGATCTGACGCTGGGGTGGTACGATGGGCGCCATGCTCCGCCATCCCCTCGTGGCCTTGGCCCTCGTCGCCTGCTCTGCCCCCAACATCGTGTTGGAGGGGCCGGGGGAGGACGACACGGGCCAGGTGACCGGCGAGACCGGCGCTCCACCGGATGAGACCGGCGACACGGGCCTGGAACACATCCCCGGCACCTCGGCCTACACGCAGAGCGACCCTCTGTTTCAGCTGGATGTGGTGCATGCCGTGGAGATCACCATGGGCTCGGCGGCGATGGACAGCCTGCGGTCGGACCCCTTCACCTACGTCCACGCCGACCTGAGCTTCGATGACGATCTGGTCAGCGACGTGGGGGTGCGCATCAAGGGCCGCATCGGCTCCTATCGGGACTTGAGCCAGAAGTCGGCCTTCAAGATCGACTTCAACCGCTACGTGGACAGCCAGACCTACCGCGCCCTCGAGAAGCTCAACCTCAACAGCATGGTCCAGGACAACGCCCAGGTACACGAGCGCATCGCCTACGGCCTGTACCGACTGGCTGGCCTGCCCGCTCCTCGCGTCGGCTACGCCTGGGTGAAGGTCAACGGTGCCGACTTCGGCCTGTACACCCTGGTGGAGGCCTACGACGACGTCTTCCTGAAGGGCCGCTACGCCGAGCCCGACGGCAACCTCTACGACGGCGACTATGTCTGGTATGGCGAGTACGAGTACGACAAGCTGGACTTCGTCGCGAGCTTGCAGGACATGTACGTGCTGGACGAGGGCCAGGACGTGGGCCACGCCGACATCCACGCGGTGACCCAGGCCCTGGCGGCCAGCTACGGCGGCGCGAGCTTCGACGAGACCATGTCCGCGGTGGTGGACATGGATCAGCTGATTCAGATGTGGGCAGCGGACACCTGGGTTGGGCACTACGACAGCTACTCGTTCAACCAGAACAACTATCGGGTGTACTTCGACCCCCAGGATGGCCTGGCGGATCTGTTGCCCTGGGACCCGGACTGGGCCTTCTACGACGACACGCCCATCACCACACCCAGCGGCTACCTGGCGCTGGGCTGCCAGGCGGACCCCAGCTGCTACCAGGCCTTCCTGGTCGCCCTGGGCGAGCTCTGTGCGGCGGTGCAGGGCTCCGACCTCGAGGAGCAGCTCGATCAGGCGCAGGCACTCATCGCGCCCTATGTCCGCGCAGATCCCCGCAAGGAGACCACCGCGGAGAGCGCCGCCGCCTACCAGGAGGCCGTGCGCGCCTGGCTGTACCGTCGCCGTGGGACCATGGAGGCGTACTTCGGGATCTGATGCTCAGGGGGCTGGGTTTTCGTCCAGCCAGGCCTCGAGATCGTCGTGGCAGTCCTCGAAGAACCCCAGGACCAGGGACATGGCCAGGTCTTCAGGGGTGTTGTTCTCGTCGGAGTAGACGGTCCACTGCGCCTGGAGGCGCCACGCGCCATCCGAGCCGGGCACGAAGAGGTTCAGGTAGGCCTGCTCGTCGACCTTCATGAGGTTGGAGCTGGTCTCGGGAGGCTCCATCTGCCAGTTGCGGTGCACCATGGCGGTGCCACCCTCGAGCTCGGCCCAGGCGTATTGATTGTAGGCCGTGCTCCAGGTCTCGAGGCCCAGGGGGAAGGTGCTGTGCAGTTCTTCGATGGCTTCCATGCGGTCGCAGCTGCGGTCCACGAAGCAGTCGGGGCCCGAGACGTACGCGCGCTCGTACTCGGCGAAGGTGCCGGGGAAGATCTCGCTCTGATCCACTTCGACCAGCGCCCATGCGCTGTCCTCGACGGGGTGGTGGGACAGGCGGGTGAGGCTTAGGCCCACCATGTCCGTGGTGGTGCGGTCCTTTTCGTCCAGGTCGTCGATGGTCTCTTCGCTCAGCGTGCCCACCGCGTAGCCTTCCTGGGCGGCTTCTTGGTTGGCCTCGAGCCATGTTGTGAGCTGCTCGAGTCCCACCACCAGCGCCTCTTGGTCCTCGTCCCAGGCGTGACCGTAGAGGAAGGCCGCGAGATCGTAGAGGTCTTCCGGCGCTTCTGGTGGGGCCTTGCATCCCACCAGGAGCAGGGCCAGGATCAGCGAGGTGGAGAGGCGCTTCATCGGGCCATGGTACCCTCGGCGCACACCCCCTGCCAGAGGTGAGTATGCGCTCGCTCTGTCTGTTGGCCTTGGGCCTGTTGGGCGGCTGCCCAGCACCGGATGACTCCAGCCCTGGCGACAGCGAACCGTCCCAGGGAGAGGTCCCCGAGGATCTCTCGTATTGCTTCTTCGACGCCAGCTGTCCGTACGTGGTCGGGGTGGCGCACCGCGGGGCCTCGCGGCATGCCCCCGAGAACACCTTCGCCGCCTTCGATGCCGCCCTGGCGCTGGGTGCCCACGCCGTGGAGCTGGACGTGCGCACCACCAGCGACGGCGTGCTGGTGCTGATGCACGACAGCACGGTGGAGCGCACCACCAACGGCAGCGGGAGCGTGGGCGAGATGACCTGGGCCCAGCTGCAGGCCTTGACCATCCCCTCCGAGTTCGACGGCGTGCCCGATCAGGCGATCCCGAGCTTCCTCGAGGCCTTGGAGCACATCGACGGGCGGCTGGTGGTGGACGTGGACGTCAAGGACGCGGAAGGCCAGGCCATGGCCGCCGTCATCCAGCAGGCGGGCGTGACCGACAAGGTCTTCCTGCTCACCAAGAGCGTGGACAAGGCCGAGGCCTACCGTGAGGCGGATCCGGCGCTTGCCATCATGCCCAACCTGGGCAGCCCCGAGGAGATCGAGGACTACCTGCCGTTCGAGCCAGAGCTGGCCGAGGTGGACTTCCTGGACGTGGCCGAAGCCGCCCCCGGCTTCGCCCAGCACGGCGTGCGTCTGTTCACCCACGGCCTGGGCTTCGAGTCGGTGGCGGTGGGCAATGGCAGCATCGATGAGAGCTGGCAGGGCATGGTCGTCGACGGAGCGCAGGTGATCCAGACCGACTACCCGGAGCTGCTCGCGCCGTTCCTCGAGGAGCTCAACGCGGCCCGGGCGGTGGCGCGCTGACTCCGTGGCGTCGGCTGCGGAGAGCCCTGAGAACCTGCTATGCTGCGGTCACCATGACCAAGGGAACGAGCGCTCTGCTGAGGCAGAACGAGGCCAGGCTGCCGCATGTCCTCGCGGTGGTGGCGGTGCTCGTCTGGTCCTCGCCGGCCCTGCTCCATGCCCAGCCGGTGGCGGAAACTGTCGCGTACCCTCCCCTGAGCGCCCGGTCGCTGGTGGTGGGCGGCGACGCCAACTTCCCGCCCTACGAGTTCCTCGACGCGGACGGTGAGCCCTCAGGCTTCGACGTGGAGCTGTTCGAGGCCGTCGCCGAGGTCCTCGACCTCCAGGTGGAGGTTCGCCTGGGGCCCTGGGACGAGGTCCGGGAGATGCTCGAGGCAGGACAGATCGATGCGGTGGTGGGCATGCACTACTCGGTCGAGCGCGATGAGCTGCTGGACTTCAGCACTCCCTACGCCATGGCGCACTACGCGGTGTTCGTGCGCGAGGACAGGGAGGACATCCGCGGTGTCGCGGACCTCGGCGGTCGCCGGGTGGTGGTCCAGGCGGGCGCGTTGGTGCAGGACATGGGCGATCAGCTGGGCATCACCCACACCATGGTCACGGTCCCCGGGCCCGAGCAGGCCCTGCGCGGCCTCGCGGCTGGCGACTACGACGCAGCCCTGCTCTTCCAGCACCAGGGCTTGTACCTGGCCGAACGCTTGGGGCTGGAGGGAATCGTGGTGGTGGGGCGGCCCATGGCGCCCAAGGAGTACTGCTTCGCGGTGCTGGATGGTGACGAGCAGCTTGTCAGGGCCCTGAACGAAGGCCTGGCCGTGGTCAAGGCCACGGGGCGCTACCAGGAGCTCCAGACCCGCTGGTTGGGTGTGCTGGAGCCCAAGAGATGGTCGTGGCAGCGCAGCCTGGTGGTGCTGGCTTGGGTTCTGGTTCCCGCCGCCATCGTGGTGTTGCTGGCCCTGCTGCAGGCCTGGTTCCTTCAGCGGCGCGTGCGCGAGCGCACCCGGGAGCTGTTGGACCAGCTGGCCGAGCGGCGTCGGGCAGAAGCGGCCTTGGCCCAAGAGCGCGAACGCCTGCTCGTGACCCTTAGATCCATCGGCGACGCCGTGCTGACCACCGACCGCGATGGACGCGTGGAGATGATGAACCGGGTGGCCGAGAGCCTGCTGGACCAGAGCCTGGTGGAGGCGCGCGGCCTGCGGATTCAGGACGTGCTTCCCCTGGTCGCCACCGAGCATGGACAGCCCCTGCCTGACATCCTCCATCGGGTGCTCGGCGGCGAGGTGGACCGCCTCGTGGTGCATGCGGCGCGGCTGGCCGTGGGGTCCGAGCCGCTGGTGTCGCTGGTGGCGGCGCCTATCCTGGACCTCGAGCTGCAGCGCCAGGGGGTCGTGGTGGCGCTGCGAGACATCACGGCACAGCACCGCATGGAACAGGAGCTGGCCCGTGCGGACAAGCTCCAGACCGTGGGGGTGCTGGCGGGGGGCATCGCCCACGACTTCAACAACCTGCTCACGGGGGTGATGGGCAACCTCTCCCTGGCCAGCGAGCGGCTGGATCCGGACCATCCTGTGCAGCGCCACCTGGAACGCGCCGAGGCCGCCACTGAGCGTGCGCAGGGGCTCACCCAGCAGCTGCTCACCTTCTCCAAGGGCGGTGTGCCGGTGCGTCGCGTCCTGGCCCTGGAGCCCCTGGTGCGGGACGCGGTGGAGTTCGCCCTCGCGGGGGGCTCCGTGCGCTGCACATTGCAGATCGCCCTCGACCTGTGGCCCCTCGAGGCAGACCCGGGGCAGCTGAGCCAGGTCCTGCACAACCTGCTGCTCAACGCCGCCCAGTCCATGCCCGAGGGGGGCCAGGTCACGGTCCAGGCCGAGAACCTCACCCTGATCGAGGGGGGCCAGCCTGGCCTCGCGCCCGGCCCCTACCTGCAGCTGCGCGTACGCGACGAAGGGCCAGGCATCCCTGCAGCCTTGGCCGAGAGCATCTTCGAGCCCTTCTTCACCACCAAGAGCCAAGGCAGCGGGCTGGGCCTGGCCACCGCCTACTCCATCAGCCTCCAGCACGGAGGCTGGCTGGGGCTCGAGCCCGCTGACGGCGCGGGAGCCTGCTTCCGCTGGCTGTTGCCGGCTCAGCCGGGGGCCGAGCTGAGCCACCGTCTCCCCGAGCGGGTCGCCCAGCCCGGGGAGGGGAGGGTGCTGGTGATGGACGACGAGGAGGTGGTGCGGGAGGTGCTCGAGGCCATGCTGAGCACCATGGGCTACCGGGTCACTCTGGTGGTGGATGGTGAAGCGGCGGTGGAGTCCTACCGACGAGCTCTCGGCAGCGACGAGCCCTTCCGCGCGGTGATCATGGACCTCACCGTGCCCGGGGGCATGGGCGGGGTCGAGGCCATGGCCGCCATCCTGGCCCTGGATCCACGGGCCTGTGGCGTCGTGTCCAGCGGCTTCTCCGACGATCCCGTGATGGCCGATCCCGGCAGCTACGGCTTCCGCGGCGTGGTGGCCAAGCCCTACCGCCTGGCCGAGCTGAGCGGGGCGTTGGCCGACGCAATGCTGCCGGTGCAGGCATGAGGTCGCTCGCGTTGCTGGCGTTGGTGGGCGGCTGCCACTGCGGCGGCGCCCCCGAGAGCGGCAGCCCGGTGGACAGCGTCGATAGCGATGACAGCGTCGATAGCGATGACAGCGTGGACAGCGGCAGGATCGACCCGATCCTGCTGCTGGTCGAGCCCATCGTCCCCGAAGACACCCTGCCCCCCGAGGCCGCCACGCTCTCCTTGGTACACGTGCGCTTCGGGGAGGGGCCAGCCATCGGGGAGACGGTCTCGAGCGTCCCCCTCGATCTGGCGGGCACCTCCATCCCCATCCCGCTGCTCGCCCCCACCGAGCACGCGGTCGAGCTCTCGCCGCACTTCGGCCTCTACGGGGCGCTCTACATGCTGATCGCCCATGACGATCCGGACGGAGATGGCGCCTACAGCGAAGGCGAGCGGGTGCTGGGGGTGGCCATGGATCGCTGGGTGTTGCTGCTGCACGCCCTCGAGCAGGACAGTGAGCTGGGCGTGGTGAACTCCTGGCGTGTGGTGGACCTGGGCATCGCCGGGCAGTACGAGCCCAACCGCTGTGCCCTGGACACCAGCTGGCCCATGGAGTGGATGTTGGACCGGGGCTACCCCGTCTACAGTCCACTTGACGACAGCATCCAGCTGCCGCTCCGGGGGGGCGAGGCCCAGCTGGAGGTCGCTGGCAGCATCTCCGGGCTGGCGTGGGACGATCTGCGCCTGGCGGCCTTGCCCTACCCGCACCTGAGCGAGAGCGAGGTGCAGCCCTGGATGGACCAGGCCCTGGGCTCAGGCCAGCTGAGCTTCGCCGGCGTGCTGGCGGGCGAACCGCCCGGCGATGACGACGTCGGCGCCGACCCGGACTGGCGCTACACCATGCACCTGCTGCTGCCCTTCACCGACAGCGACGGCTCCGGCGGCTGGACCTCGAACGACGAGCTCGAGGGGGCGAGCGTCTGCCTGGACGGCGAGCTGGCGTGGGCCCGCTACACCCGCACGGTCTACAACTACCGGGGCTACCGCTTCCTGGACTGCTACGGCGGCACGGTGGGCTGGCGTGCGGCCCACTACGCCGACCATGGCGGCATCGAGTACCTCAGCAGCGAGCAGGGGCGGCGGCTGGTGCTGGACTTCACGGACTGCCGCGTGGATTGATGCGTGTCGCGGCATAGGTTGGCGTATGCCCCTGCGCTCCCGACTCCGTGAACCCGGTCCGCTGCTCTTCGCGGCGGTCTTCGCGGCCTTGCTGGCCCTCGGGCTGGCGCGTGTGGGGGCCGAGCCCTTGGCGTCCAAGGCCCAGGCCGCGCCGGTCCTCGCGCTGCTGGTGCGCTCGGTGCTGTGGGCCGCGCTGGCGGCTTGGGCTGGCCACGGACTGACCCTGCGCCCTCGGGCGACCGGGCTGGCATTCACCAGCATCGGGCTGGGCCTGGGTACGGGGGCGCTCTCGGGGGTGGTGCTCTGGCTGGCGGCCAGCCGCCTGCCCGTGACCGCGCCCCTGATGCCCGAGCCGGCCAGCCTGGACGCTCCCTGGCTGGCGCTGCTGGCCGTGGTCGCATTGATCGCCGCCCCCATCGGCGAGGAGCTGCTGTTCCGCGGCACGCTCTACGCGGGCATCCGAGCCGAGTACGGCAGCCGACCGGCCCTGGTGGCCCAGGCCGCGGCGTTCGCGCTCTTCCACCTCAACCCTGTGCACCTGATGGTCGCCGCCGTGGCGGGGCTGGCGCTGGGCTGGCTTCGGGAGCACAGCGGGCGCCTCTGGCCCTGCGTGCTCGCCCACGCCTGCCACAACGCCGTGTGGCTGATCTCCGGCCTGGTGGCGTCGGGCTGATCCCTACCAGGTCGCCGGCTCCGCGATGAAGCTCAGGGCCGCCGAGATGCCGCGCAGCCCACCCTCGAGCTCAATGTCGGACACGGACTCGCTGGACAGCAGCTGCTCGATGTCCTCGAGGAGCTCTTCCTTGGTCTGGTCGCCGTAGCCTTCTTCGGGGATCAGGGGCTCGACCACCTGGACCATGAGCAGATCCACGGGGATGGCGCCACCCAGGGTGCAGGTGGTGCCCTCGGCGGTGGCCTCGCCCGTGGCGATGGCCTGCCAGACCGGGATCATGATGGCGGGCTCGTCGGGGTAGAAGGTCACGGGGATCTGCACGTCGTTCGGGCCCAGGTCGATGGCGACCTGATCCAGGAACACGCCCTCGAAGCGGGAGTAGGGGACCCCTTCGCTGTCGTAGGACTGATCTTCATCCAGGGTGAGGACGTCGAGCTCGTCCACGGCGCCGAGCAGCAGATCGTACTGCAGCGCGCGCTCGGCGTAGGTGGCGTCGATGAGCTGGACCAGCTCGCCGGACTTCAGGGCGGCCGCGATGGTGCTGTTCAGGCCGTCCCGGGACATGTCATCCTGGACCGCCAGGTCCAGCAGGGTGAGCACGGCCGGGAGCTTGTTGTTGACCTCGCCGTCGTCGTCCAGATCGAAGCCCTCGCCGGTGTTGAGCAGCTCCATGCCGGTGACCCGGTAGCTGCCGGAGACGAAGTCCGAGGGCGGCTCGTCGGGGACGGTGTCGCCGGTGTCGCCGGTGTCGTCGCTGGGGTTTCCGGTGTCGTCTTTGGGATCGTCGTCCGGCTTGCATGCGCCGAGCAGGAGCGTGCAGGCCATGGCGATGGGCAGGAAGCGGGTCATGAGTCTCCTCCTCGTTGGACCTTTACCCTAGCGCATCATGGCGTCACCGGACAGAGGTACGTTGCGCGGAGCCCCAGGTCGGATAGTCGCCCAGGCACCTAGCACCGGAGCGTTCAATGGGTCTCCTCGAGCTCTTGCTTGCCGACGACGTGCAGGCCTTCAATGCCGCGCGTGGACGGCATGCCTCTCCCGACCTCAGCGCTGCCGATCTGAGCGGTCGCTCTCTGCAGGGGGTCGACCTCACCAAGGCCGATCTCGAGAACGCCGACCTGTCGGGCACCGTGCTGCTCGAGGCCGTGCTGGTCCAAGCTCGCCTCGATGGTGCCGACTTCACCGGAGCAGACCTGCGCCAGGTGATCGCCCACGGGTCTCGCTGGCGCGGTGCCTACCTGGGCGAGGTGCGGCTGGATGAGGCCGAGCTCATCCGAGCCGACTTCAGCGACGCTGAGCTGCCCGGTATCCGCGCCGAGCACCTGGATCTCAGCGGCGCTCGCCTGCGAAACGCCGATCTCGAGAAGGCGGTCATCCCAGGGGTGGATCTGAGCGAGTCCAAGCTCAACGGCGCCCGGCTGATGGGCGCCGACCTCACCGGCGCCCGGATGGCGCAGGCCAACCTCGAGAAGGCCGACATCAGCCAGGCGGACCTCAGCCAGGCGGATCTGCGCGAGGCCAAGATGAGCGGCGTCGTTGCCCTCGGCACCAAGTTCGTGAAGGCCTCCCTGGTGGGGGCCGACCTCACCGGGGCCAACCTCCAGGGCGCGGATCTGCGGGGCGCCGACCTCACCCGTGCCGATCTGGGCGGTGCTCAGCTGACCGGAGCGCGCCTCGAGGGGGCGCTGCTGCGCGAGGTGCGGATGGATGGTGCCGAGGTGACCGAGGCCGAGCTCGCGGGCGCCCTGCTGGACGCCGCTACCCTCGGCGAGCCTCCTCAGGAGGACGCTCTCCCTGCCGCCGGCCTGCAGCTCGAGGACCTCGATGGCTGCGTCTCCGGGGGTGTGGTGGGGCTGCTCTGGGACAACCGTGACGTGCCGGGCAAGTCTCAGCTGCGTGTGGTCACCGTGCCTGTGGATGGCGAGTGGGACGGGCGCGCGCCCGCCCTGCCCGAGCCCGCCGACCTGGTGGTGGCCCGCGCCTTGCTGCCCAGTGCTGTGGGCTTCCAGGCCGTGCTCTTCGTGCGCCGTCCGGGCGGCCTGATCTGCCGGATCACCGAGATCAGCCCTCAGGGCGACATCGGGGTCACCCGCTCCGTGGCCTGCGAGGTCACGCCCGTGGTGCGGCCCGTGTTCTTCCAGGGCGGCGGCAGCCAGCTCATGGGAGCCCTGGGCCGCCGTGGGCCCAGCTTCCAGCTGCACCGGCTGGACGACACAGGCTTCACGCCGCTGCTGCGCAAGGCGCTGCCCACCGCAAGGGGCTTCGTGGGTACGCTGGAGCCAGCGATCCTCTGCAAGGGCGGCGTGGTCTACGCCATCGAGCCCGAAGGCCTCGGCGCCCCCACCAGCGTCCCCGAGGGCTTCCCGGGCAAGGCCGTCTCCTCGGCCCGCTGCGCCGGCGAGCTCTTCCTGGCCTGGACCCCCGTGGTAGGCAAGGGGCTGCGCTGGGCCATCATGAGCCGCGGTCGTCCCTCACAAGACGGCTCGCTGGCTGGTGATCACGTCGTGGCCAACCTGGACTGTGTGGGGATCGGCGACCAGGTGTTGGTGGTCTGGACCCAGGAGGGCGAAGATCCCGAAGAGCCCGCGACGCTCCACGGCGCCATGTTGCCTGGTGGCCGGCCCTTCCCCATCCTGCCCGGCACCCTCGAGGAGCCCGACGAGCTCAGCATCCTCTGCGGCGGGCCGGTCCCGGTCATCTCCGTGGTCACGGGCTTGGGCAACGCCTGCCTGGTGGCCATCGAGCCCGAGGGGCCCCGCATGGTGGCCTGCGTACACTAG